>Ga0247831_1000791_pt1 | contig 67510 bp, 66 predicted proteins | sample LaCruzMarch2015__9_FD_192406 | JGI IMG/M metagenome (GOLD analysis project Ga0247831, IMG submission 192406) | Freshwater microbial communities from meromictic Lake La Cruz, Castile-La Mancha, Spain - LaCruzMarch2015_1m | ecosystem: Environmental > Aquatic > Freshwater > Lake | place: Spain...
TCGAAATACCAGCCGCGCGCATTTTTCAGCGTCCGTACGATCGCTTCCCGCTTAGCGGTCTCAATTGGCGGACCATTAGCGCCGAAGATATCGAGATAGTGCGCCGCATAACGCTTCACGCTGGTGATGGCCAGCTGCTCGTCCCGAGAAATGCACAAAGTGACTCTGGGCATCAATTCGATCGCATCGGCCGAGCGGCCCACACGCGCCGCGCCTTCTGCAAGCCATTTGCGGTATTGCGCAACCAGGTCCGCCGTATGATGGCGCGCCCCGACAAGTGCGATGTCGGCGAACTCGCCCGCCAGCTGCATCACTTGCTCGCTGCGTGTGCCGATCGCGATCGGCACGTGGTGATGCGGCGGCCTGTTCAGACGGGCATTGTTCAGTGTGAGAATTTGGCCCTCGACCGTGACGGTCTCGCCGGCCAAGAGCCGCTGGATCGCCGAGATCGTCTCCCGAAGCGTGCGAACAGGTTTTGGGTAAGACAAGCCGAGCGCTTCCAGTCCGGCGCCCATCCCCATGCCGCAAAATGCTCGCCCATTCGAGATTTCGTCCAGAGTGGCGAGCGCGGCTGCATGGACTGCAGGGTGGCGGGTATAGGGATTGGTCACCATGCTGCCAATGCGGATTCGCTTGGTGTTCGCCGCTGCGAGCGCCTGCAATTGATAGGTGTCGTGCCAGAGCGCGACGCACGATATGCCGAGCCGATGAAATCCTGCATCTTCGGCGATTTGCGCCAGGGCGACCACTTCGCCCGGCGACATGCCGGGGCTAATCTCAGCCTCAAAAATATGCGTCACGCGTTATCCAGCGGCTTTGCTGATTGGGATAATTTCAGCGGTTTGTTCGGCCTTTGTCGCTGATTTCGGCATGCGGTTCCAGGCGTCGAGGGCAGCGATCTTGTAGGCTTCGGCGAGCGTCGGATAATTGAATGTATTTTCGACGAAATAATCGAGAGTGCCGTTCAGGTTCAATACGGCCTGGCCGATATGAATCAGTTCTGTCGCGCCTTCGCCGACGATGTGGGCGCCGAGCAGGCGGCGGTCATCAAGCGCGAAGATCATTTTCATGAAACCGGAATTGAGGCCCATGATGTGACCGCGTGAAGTTTCGCGGAACCGCGCCACGCCGCATTCATAGGGAATGCCTTTTTCGCGCACTTGTTCTTCGGTGAGGCCGATGGTCGAAATCTCCGGCACCGAATAGATGCCGTAAGGGAAAAATTCCGGTGGTGCGTGGGCGGCGTGTGCAAAAGCATGACAGGCGGCGATGCGGCCTTGCTCCATCGAGGTGGAGGCCAGGCTCGGAAAGCCGATAACGTCGCCGGCCGCGTAGATGTGTGGCTGCGTGGTCTGGAAGGTTGTTGGGTTCACCGCAATGCGGCCGCGCGCATCCGAGGCGATGCCGCAAGCGTCGAGTTTGAGGTTCGCCGTGGCGCCGACGCGGCCGGCGGCGAAGAGCACCATGTCGGCGTTGACTTGGCGGCCGTCTTCCAAGGCGACTGTGCAGAAATTACCTTCGCGGCTGATCGCTTTCCATTTGGAGTTCAGGCGCAGGATCATGCCGCGGTCGCGCATGTCGTGAATGAATTCCGCGACAAGTTCTTGATCGACGAAGGGCAGCAGATTGGCGCTTGCTTCGATCAGCGTCACTTTCACGTCGAGCGCGGAGAAGATTGAGGCGTATTCCACGCCGATGACGCTGCCGCCGATGACGGTGAGGTTTCGGGGCAGGGTGGATACGTTGAGAATGTCGTCGGCGTCGAGGATGCGTTCGCCGTCGAACGGGATGCTCTCGGGGCGATAAGGGGTCGTGCCTGTGGCGAGAACAAACTTATCGGCCGAGAGGCGCACAGTTTCGCCGTCTTGGATTTCAATTTCGATTGTGTGCGGGTCGATGAAGTGTGCGCCGCCCCGCATGGATTCTACGCCGTTGCGGGCGAATTGGTGGGCCAGGACGTCGACTTCGTGATCGAGCGTTATATTCAGGCGGCGCTTCAGATCCTCGGCGGTGATGTCGTGCTTGACTCGATAAGCATGGCCGTAAAAGCCGCGCTCGCGCCAGCCGGACAGGTTTAAAGCGGTCTCTCGCAGCGTCTTTGAGGGAATGGTGCCGGTGTGGACGCAGACGCCGCCCACGCGCTGGCCGCGTTCGACCACGAGAACCTTCTTGCGCAATTTTGCGGCTTGGATGGCGGCGCGCCGGCCTGCAGGGCCAGAACCGATGACGATGAGATCGTAATGTTGCAACGTGGAGCCCCCTTGTCGTCCCTTGCGGGATCGAAACCAGGTCAGACTGAAGCGGAACATCTGTTTGCCTTTACGACCCTGCATATTTCGTTAAGCGCGCTCAACGTGAGCCAAATCGATGACGCGGGTGCGACGGGCCGGTCTTGGCGCAAGTTTCGGGCGCCGCTTGCAGCAGATTTCGGCGAAATGGGCGGCTATAGAGCCTCATGCTTTTGCGTGACGCTTACATAATTGGGTGTTGGGCCTTTCTGTCGGGCGAGCCGGTGGGCAATACCCGCATTGAGGACTTTATCGGCCGGATTGGCAATAAAAACAGCGTGCTCGGTCGCAGGGCGCTGGTTTGGAACGGTGTGCAGACTCGCCATTATGCCTAGCGGCGAGCGGCGGGCCGTTGCACACCAACGCCGGCATGTGCGCCCAAGCCGTGCGCTGCGCCTTGGATGACGCGGGGCTTTTGCGGGGCGATCTCAGTTTTCTCTCCGCAGCAACGACGCAGGGCGATTATCTGACGCCGGGCCATGCCGCGATGGTGCATGGCGAATTGGGCGGCGCGCCCTTGGAGATCGCCAGCTTCCAATCCGTATGCGGCTCAAGCCTGATGGCGGCCAAGGCGGCCTGGCAGGCGGTGCGCACCTGTGAGCATGAAGCGGCCGTGGCCTGTGCGGGTGAGTTTGCGTTGCGCTGGTTCCGCCCCGAATTTTATGAAGGCGCCGATCTGGTCGATGCGAAGGGACGCTTGCGGGCGGAGGCGGATTATCTGCGCTTTACATTGTCGGACGGGGCCGGCGCGATTGCGCTGGAGCCCAAGCCGAAGCCAAACGGTATAAGTCTGAAGATCGACTTTATCGATATCGTTTCACTGGCGGGCCAGTTCGAGCCTTGCATGTGGGCGGGGGCGCGCGTTGAGAACCGCGCCGATCCGATCAAGGCCTGGAGTTTTGCGGGACCGCGTGTGGCGCACGCCGCCGGCGCCATCGCGCTCTTGCAGGATTTCACGCTACTGAAGCAGGTCATCCGCGCCTGGGTGGGCGTGTACTTAAAGAAGGTCGATAGCGGCCGCATCGATCCGCAGGCCGTCGATCATCTGTTATGTCATTATTCGGCGAAGAGCTTGCGCGAGGAGATTATCGATCTTCTGGAAAGCACGGCGGGAATGATCCCGCGGGAGAAATGGTTTTCGAACCTGTTTACGGTCGGCAATATCGGCTCGGCGTCGATCTGGGTGATGCTGGAGGAATTCTTGCGTACGCAGCCGCCCAAACCGGGTGAGAAGATCCTTTGCGCGGCGCCGGAACGTGGGCGGGCTTTGGTGGCGTTCATGATGTTGGAGGCGGTGCATGGCTGACGCAGGCATTCATCCAGCCGTGGCTGATGTGTTGCGCAAGCCGACCACTGTCTTCACCGATTTCGAAGGCCGGCTTAACGAAACGCCTTTGATCCGCAAGTTGCAGAAGGGCCGATTCATTCTGGCGGATTATCAGGCCTTCCTGATCAATCTGCGCCAGCAAGTGAAGGACGGCGCTTTATGGATGTCGCGCGCGGCCAGCCATGTCGGCGAAGCGCATTTGGAATTGCGCTCTAAGCTTATGCGTCACGCCGTCACCGAACACCGCGATTTTCGCTTGTTGGAAGCCGATTACATCGCCATCGGCGGTGCGCTTGCCGACATTCAGTCGGTTGAGAAGAATGTGGGCTCAAAGGCTCTTTCGGCTTGGGTGTTTCATGAGGCGTCCAAGCCCGATCCGTTCGGGCTATTGGGCGCGATGTGGATTATCGAAGGGCTGGGCTCTATAAAGGCCGCCGAATGGGGCCGGGCGGCGCAGAAGCAATTGGGTCCGCCAGATGAGGCGTTTCGCTTCTAGTTCTATCACGGAAAGAACGACGTCTCCCACCTCAAGGAGTTCGAGGCGATGCTCTTTATGGCCTTGCCCGATGAAGCGGTTGCGCGTCGCATCGTGAAAACCGCGCAGGTGACCGCGCGGCTTTACGTTTTGCAAATTGAGGAGATTGGGCAGATCAAGGAGACCGGCGCGTGAGCAAGTGGGCGTTCGACGCCGCCGCGTATGATCCCAAAGATCCCAGCCCGTGGCTGGCGCTTCAGCTTGACGATTCGTTGCCGATCGATCCAGAGGCGAAGCTGGCGCTCTTGCGCGGCGCGGCGTCGTTCAGCCGCTATCGCCTGTTTCCGGTGATTCGGCCGCTGATCTGGGTGAGCTTCATCGTCGTGAAAATCCTGCGCGGGATTTCACCGCACTTTCCCAATCTGAACGGCACGCTGCACCGGCTGATCCACTTCGGCCTGAAAAGCTTCGCCAGCCCGGATTGCAACCTTCTCATCATGGGCCACTTCCATGTCGGCACGGCGCTGCTGGCCTTCATCAAGGGCAATGCCGGGCTTGTGCAGGTCGAGACCGAGCCGCTGCGTCCCCGGGTTTTGAAGGATCTGGAGGTGAACATGTTCCTCCAGCACGATCTCAACGTGTTCAATTTCATCATTCAGCTGAACCAGAGCCTGAAAGCGCAGGGGCGGTAGCTTGAGGCGCCGGCGGCGCTTGACTTTTCGATGATCACCGATGGGCCGTTTCCCATCGAACTGACGAAAAAAGGCTGGCTGAATTTTGCGGACGTGCAAATGGCGGTCGAAGTCTACACGCCCATGTGCGCATTGTTGTTGACGCGGAATGATTTCATCCGGGCGTCGAACTCGCTGCAGCTGGACGAGATCATCGCGGTCTATATCGCCAAGATCCTGCGCTCGGATTACCACCTCGCATTCATGAAAAATGGCCACCCGCTGGCGCCGCTGGCCACGGTCGGGTCTGGTTTCCGGCTGATGATGCATGGCCTCGATTGCGAGGCGCTGCATGGCTATTTGCGGCTTTTGAAGCGCAGGCAGGCCGGGGGGCTTCCCTTAATTGCCGAAGACAGCCATCTGATAAGCTGGCGTATTTGCGGAGCGCCGCTATGGTGTCCAAAACGCATAAGAGCCCGATCCTGCGGAATGGGCATAGGGTGGAATGAGCATAGGGTGGAATGAGCGCAATGGCGTTGGACGTGACGAACGCACGGGAGCTTGACGCGTGGACGCGGCCCGACCGGGGCGCCGCCTTGGCGCTTGTCGCGCAACACTCCACCTCAATGATCGCTGAAGCTGAAGCGCTGACTTTGCAGGGCTGGGGCCGCGACGTGTCCTATTCGCGCAAGGTCTTTATCCCGCTCACGCATCTGTGCCGCGACGTTTGCCATTATTGCACCTTTGCTAAGGCGCCGCGGGCGGTGAAGGCGCCGTTCCTCACCATCGAGCAATGCGTCGACATCGCCAAACAAGGGCGCGCCGCAGGCTGCAAGGAAGCCTTGTTCACGCTCGGCGATCAGCCGGAGCTGCGCTATGCGGCGGCGAAAACTTGGCTCGACGACAATGGCTATGCGAGCACGTTGGATTATCTATTCTACGCCGCTAAGGCCGTCTGCGAACAGACCGGCCTGATGCCGCACCTCAATCCAGGCGTCATGACGCGCGAAGATTTCGAGCGCCTGCGCACGGTCGCGGTGTCCATGGGCATCATGCTGGAGACGGCGTCGGATCGCCTCTCCGAAAAGGGCATGCCTCATCACGGTTCGCCAGACAAAGTCCCGGCGCGGCGCATCGAGACGTTGAAGGCGGCGGGTGAAGCGCGCGTGCCGATGACGACCGGCTTGCTGATTGGCATCGGCGAGACCCGCCAGGAGCGCATCGATTCCTTGCTGGCGATTCGCGATCTGAACGAGGCGCACGGCCACATTCAAGAAATCATCATTCAGAACTTCAAGGCCAAGCCGGATACGCGCATGGCTGATGCGCCAGAGCCATCTTTGGAGGAACATCTCTGGACGGTCGCCGCGACGCGCCTGATTTTCGGGCCGATCATGTCGGTGCAGGCGCCGCCGAATTTACAGCCGGATGAGCTTGCCGCCTTGATCCGCGCGGGCGTGAATGATTGGGGCGGCGTGTCTCCGGTGACTCCTGATCACGTAAACCCCGAAGCGCCCTGGCCGCATCTGGATGCGCTGGCGGAGACGACGCGCAAAGCTGGCCGGCATCTGATCGAACGCCTCGCCATCGGCTCGCCTTATGTGCGCAAGGCGGACAGCTGGGTCGATCCTGGCTTTGTGAAGCCTGTCCTGCGTGCGGCCGATTCCTTTGGCTTTGCGCGCGGCGAAAGCTGGAACCCCGGGATGAACGCCGAGGCGCCGAGCATAGTTGCGTTGTTGCGGAATAGCGATGGCGCGCCGTCGTCGGAGATCGCGCGCCTGCTGGAGCGCGCGGTTGCGGGCGAAGAATTGGGCGAACACGATATTGTGCGGATGTTCGCGGCGCGGGGCGCGGACCTCCGTGCAATCATCGAAGGCGCCGATGCGCTGCGTCGAGACGTGTGCGGCGAGACGATCACGTTCGTTCTCAATCGCAATATCAATTACACGAATATCTGTACCTACCGGTGTACTTTCTGCGCCTTCTCCAAAGGCGGCGGCGCACGCGATGCACGCGGTCCGGCATACAAATTGGATTTTGAAGAAGTCGCACGGCGCGCGGCGGAAGCCTGGGACAGGGGCGCGACGGAAGTTTGTCTGCAAGGCGGCATTCACCCCGATTATGACGGCGAGACTTATGTCTCCATCGTGCGCGCGGTGAAGGAAGCGACGCCGGATATGCACGTCCATGCGTTCTCGCCGCTGGAGATCACACACGGCGCGCAGACGTCTAATCTCAATCTGGTCGATTATCTGACGCGCCTAAAGGACGCGGGGCTCTCCACGCTGCCAGGCACCGCGGCTGAAATTCTCGACGACGAAGTTCGCCAGATCATCTGTGCCGACAAGATCAACACCAATGAATGGCTCGATGTGATGGAGGCGGCGCATTCGGTTGGTTTGCGCTCCACCGCCACGATCATGTTCGGCCATGTCGATCGCGTCGAGCATTGGGCGCGCCACATTTTGCGTGTGCGCCGCTTGCAGGCGCACACGGGCGGTTTCACCGAATTCGTGCCGTTGCCGTTTGTCCATATGGAAGCGCCGATGTGGCGCAAGGGCAAAGCCCGCTCTGGGCCGACCTATCGTGAATCCGTGCTGATGCATTCCATCGCACGGCTGGCGCTTCATACTCAGATCGACAACATTCAAACGTCGTGGGTGAAGATGGGCCCCGATGGTGCGGCCGTGTGTTTGCAAGCCGGCGCGAACGACCTCGGCGGCGTCTTAATGAACGAATCCATCACGCGCGCCGCAGGCGGTCAGAACGGGCAATTGCTGGATGAGGCAGCCATGCGCCGCATTGCGGCGGATCTCGGCCGTCCGGCGCGGCAGCGCAATACTGTGTACGGCGAACCGCCAGCACGTACGCGCGAAGAAACCGCCGCAGCGCAGGCCAACGCAGCGGAATAATTCTGCTCGATTTTTTAGACTAGAGGCGGCCCTTTAGCGAGGCGTCCTTCACATCGCCATTGCTCGCAACAAGCGGCGTTGGCGATTGGATGCGTCCGTCGCGGATGCCGTCGATGCGCTCACGCTCCGTGCGGAAGGCGACCAAGGTTGGGCCCATCAATTGGCGGCCTGTCGGCAGCTTCGCGCTTTGCGGATTGATCTGTTGGCCATTGACCATCACTTCGTAATGCAAATGCGGGCCGGTCGAAGCGCCGGTATTGCCGGAATAAGCGACGATTTGGCTTTGGCTGATGCGCGCGCCTTTGCGAACGCCGGGGGCGAAGCGCGACAGGTGACCGTAAGCGGTGGAATAGCCGTTGCCGTGCTGAATGCGGACGTAATTGCCGTAGCCGCCCTTTCGGCCTGCTTCGACGACGACGCCGTCGCCCGCAGCCATGACCGGTGTGCCGATCGCCGCGCCGAAATCGACGCCCTTGTGCATGCGGTTATAGCCGAGGAGCGGATGGCGGCGCAGTCCGAAGCCTGATGTGAGGCGCGCATTGTTGATCGGCGTCGCCATCAAGAAACGGCGGATCGAGTAGCCGGCTTCATCAAAGAAATCGACCTTACCGGTGTCGGGTTCGAGGAAACGATAGAAGCGGCGTGGTTTGCCGACTTTCGGTTCGAACGCCATGAATAGGAGGTCGCCGGTGCGCACTGTGGAGCCGGTGCGGTCGACTTGGCGCTCAAACACCATTTCGAAGCCGTCGCCCGGCAAGACGTCACGTTCGAAGTCGACGTCGTAAGCGAGTTGATCAGCGAATTCGGCGACTTCACGATCGGTCGCGCCGGCGGCGAGGGCTGAACCATAAAGGCTGCCTTGGATTGAGCCGCGGGCGTGGCCGTAAGCGGGGAACGTGGCTACGGCCAGTTCGCGGGCGACATAGCCGCCGTCCGCGCCGCGGGCGATCGAGATCGTCTTGTCTGCGGCGGTGCGTAAAGAGATGCCCGCCAAAGCATCTGCCCCAGAATAGGACGCAAGGTAGACAGTGATGGGCTGACCGCTGCGCAGATTGCGCGCGTCCGCCACTTGCGAGAACGCAGCGGCGACTGCGGCGGCGTCTTGCCCTGAGGCGCCGGCGCGGGCGACGGCGCCGGCAATGGTTTCGCCCTTGGCGAGCGAGGTCTTCAATTCTTCGGCGGATGGTCGGTCGCTGGCGAAGGCCAGATGCTCTTCGGCGACCAGTTGACGCTGCTTACGCACAGATTCAGCATGGATTTTTGCGAGGACTTGGCTGCGATAGATCGCAATGTCGCGTCCCAGATCATCCGCCAAGCCCATGGTTAAGGCGCCGACAGCCAAACCACACACCAAAGATCCGGTCAGGACAAGCGCGTTGCGGCGCTTCTTGTTCTTCGGCTTCGCCGTGGCGGCGGCGCTGCCTTCTACATTGTCCTGGTCGGCCATTGGGTCGGCCATGAGCATATGTTCCTTCATTTGGGCGCCATAGATTTCATTGGCGCTCTCTTTTCCATCGCGGGATTTGGCTCAAAACCACTGGCGCTTCTTATAGGATGCAACGATTGGTCCAAAAAACCCCTTTACGGACCCCCAGCAAAAGCACTCATTTCATATCCGAAATACGCGCTGGACGCATCCGCTCACACCCGTCTTAGGCCATGAGGATGGCGTCGCTATAAAGACAAAAATGTGGCTTAACGCATCCGTAATAAGGTTGCGCGACCGCTCTCCTTAGACGCGAACGAAAGGTATGCTGAGCGGCGATGGCCACGCCCTCTGCCCAAGATCAAGGCGCCCCTTCAGGAGAGCGCCGTGCACGTTTGCCTTCGCCCGCGCTTTTAGCATCGGGCGCTGCACTGACGGTTGCCGCTCTGTGGTTGGTGCGCGCCCCGGTTGCGGAGAACTGGGCGCGCGGCTTCATGCTCGAGCATCGTGTCGATTCTGCAATAAAAATCAAAAGATTAGATTTCACCGGCATTGAGATTGATGAGTTCCGTCTTGGGCCCGAAAAGGCTCCAGGGTTCGAGGCCGATAGCATTCGTGTACGCTTTGTGTGGAAGGCGCCTTGGACCGTCGAGCTGCACGATATCCAAGTGGAACGGGCGCGTTGGGTGGTTGGTTGGAGCGATTCCGGCCCGGACTTCCGCGGCGTTGAGGCGCTGTTTAATGCGCCAGCCCCTGAAGCGAAAAAAGGCGGCGGCATGGTGGTGCGGCGCTTCTCAGCGCCAAACGCCGTGATCACGTTCGATTCAAAATACGGCATGGTCAATGCGCGCGGCGCTCTGTCCGGTGATTTGGCCGCCAAAAACTACGGCGCCAATTTCGAACTCGATCCGGGCCGGTTGCGTGGTCCAGGTTTGAATGGCCGTCTTTTGGGCGGCACGTTGAGCGCGCGCGTTGTCGGCGATGCGTTGACCGCGAATGCGGACTTGCAAGCTGGCCAGATCGCCAGCTCTTTGGTCGCCGTCAAAGATCTTATGGTGCAGGCGAATCTCAGCGCACGCGGATTTGACGGGGCGTTGGACAATCTGGTCGGCGCCTTGGATCTAACCGCGACCGGCGCCGGAATCGATATAAAGGGCGAGACCATAGCGGCCGTAAATTTGGCTGCGCGCGCCGAAAAATCGGACGGCCCAGTCGACCGCATTAGCTGGAAAGCGGACGCTTTTAATCTGGGCGGCGCCTGGGTGATCGCGCCGAGCGCCACCTTTGCGGGCGGCTTCTCCGGCACGCTGCCCTTGAATGCTCAACTGGACGGGCGCGGCGGCTGGAGCTTTAGCGCGCCGGAAGCGCGCTTTGGCGACGAAACCCGCCGAAATATCCAAAATGGATTGATCGGGGGCGCATGGCCGGACCCTTTGAAGGCGCCGTTGGCCGCGGCGGGCGAGAGCTTTCTACAGGCGGGGCAGGCGCTCACGGCGTCGGCGTCGGGTGATCTCATCGCCGCGGCGGATGGTTTGACTCTGCGTGTCTTGCGAGCGGATTCGGAAGCGCGTTCGGGCGCTGTGTTGAACGTTTCCTCCGGCGCGACGGATGGGTTTTTGTCCTCGGGCCCGAAGGGCGTAAGCGGGCAGGGGCAGATGAAGCTCAGCGGCGGCGGCGCCCCGCCTTTGACGATCGATCTGCAAGCCCTCAAAGCCGATGCGAATGGCTTGAGCGTAAAGGCGGATGTGCAACTCTCAGAGTGGCGAACGGCGAAGAGCGATGTTGCCTTGAACTTGCCTTACGTCTCGGTGACTGGCGCAGAAGATCAGGGCGTTTTGAATTTGCGCGGCGGCGCGGTTTATTCCGGACCGATCGCAGGTGGGCGTATTCAGAAACTGTCGCTTACGCTGCCTGCGCGGGTAACCTGGGCGACGAATTCTTGGAATTTAGAATCGACCGAATGCGTGCGCATTAGCGTGGGTTCCTGGACGGGATCGGGCATGGAGACTGGCGCATTCGCGGGCGCGCCTTGCCCCGCGGGCGGAATAATCGCACGCTCACGCAATGGTCGGCTCAGCGGGCGCTCCGATTGGACGAATATTTCCATCCCGGCCCAAGCCGGTGAGAAGGCAAACGCGCCGAAAATTCTGTTGAGCGCGAAGAAGGCTTCGATCGATCTGCGTGGCGACACGGCTTCGCCGCGCGCGCTGATCTCGATCCCGAACGCCGGTCTGCAAATTGTAAACTGGTCCGACGAAGAGCGGCGTGAAGTGACGATGCTCATGGATGCGCAGGTCTTCACTATCGAGCTGGCGCCGTCCGATGCCGGAACAGCGTTGGACATGCAGACGTCCGGCGTGAAGGTCGATCTGGACGGTACGACTGTTGAAGTCGCCGATGGCGCTGCGACGCTCAAGGGCGTGATGGCCGAAGAAGGGCTCAATGCCGAGATCACTGGCGTCTCGGCGCTGGTGCGCGATCCAGGGCCTGCGCCGAGCATTGCCGAGCTTGCGCTGACAGGCGCTGGGGCATCGGTCGATGGCAAGATCAATCTCGATATGCTGGCGCAACCGGTGCGCGGTGGACCGCCGCTCGCCACGATCCGTGTGACGCACAATTTAGAGAATGGCGCCGGGCGCGCCGTCGCCACGACCGGCGAAATGCGCTTCGCCGCTGGCCGGCAGCCGCAGACATTGTTCCCAGTGTTGCAGGGGTTGGTCGCGGATGTGCGCGGCGCTGCTTCGGGCGTGGCCAATGCGCGTTGGGGTGAGGCGGGCTTTTTCACCAGCGGCGAGTTCAATCTGAATAATCTGGAATTTTCGACATTCAGCCTCGGTCCGGTTCAGGGCGTCACAGGCAAGATTAGGTTCGATAATCTTTTGAATCCTTCGACTCCGCCGAGTCAACGGATCCAGATTAAAACGCTCAATCCGGGTGTGCTGGCGGAAAATGTTTCACTCGATTTCGAATTGCAATCGCGGGAGGCGATGCGGATCGAAGGCGGCGCGGCTAAGATTGTCGGCGGAACTTTTGTCATCGAGCCCGTCACCTGGAAATTCGGCCCCCAACGGCAAGAATTCGCCATGCTGGTCGAGGATGCGCCGATCGATGACATTCTAAAGCTTTTCAACAATCCGGACTTCAAGGGTTCTGGAATCTTGCGTGGGCGTATCCCTTTGTCGCTGGAGAAGGGGGCCATGCGGGTGAACCACGCCCGGTTTGAGGCCATGGGCGAGGGTGCGCTGCAGGTGAACGTGCCGCCCGGCGCGGCCGCCGCGGCGGACAATAAGTTTGTGACTTTGGCCTTTGACGCGTTGCGGGATCTCAAATTCTCGCTGCTGACGCTGGACGTCGATGGCGATGTGGCTGGCCGGCTGGAGAATAAACTGACGATAAAGGGGAAATCCCCAAACGCGTCAAACCTCCCTTTTGCGTATAATATTAGCGTTTCCGCCCCAATCTTGCCGCTAATGCAACAAGCTCGGTACATCTACGATAAATCTGCGATCGGCGAATATACCCGAGATCAAGACAAACCGCCGCTGGATCTACCCGTCACGATTGACGCGGCTCCTGCGCCGAAAGAATGATCGCTTAGTCCCTTTCCGAATTTGAGCAACGCGCCCCAAATCGGGATAAAATGGGTGTAGGGTTTGAATGACCGCCCTTTTATCCGCTCGGACAGATGAGTTCGGTCGGGAAGGGTTCCGGTAAGCTTCGGCTGGAGGGAATAATTTGAGAACGCGCATAGCAGGATTGATTGCGCCGGCGTTGATTGCCGCCGGCTGCGCCACGGTTCAGGTGCGCGCGCCCGACAAGCCGATCGAAATCAATCTCAACGTGAAGATCGACCAGGAAATCCGGGTGAAACTGGATAAGGACGCCGAAGCGTTGATTAAAAACAATCCGGACATCTTCTGATGGTGGCGGGAGCAAATCGTATGAAGTTGAAATCACCAATGACATTGATCGCCGCTTTCGGCGTTGCTTTGTTTCTTGCAGCAGCGCCCATGGCGTCGGCCGCCGACCCTGTGGTTGAGGGTGCGATCGCCTCAGGGATTGTCGGCGAACAAGCCGACGGTTATTTGGGCGTCGTCGGCGGCAAGTCCATCGATGCGCAAACCAAGCGCACGATTGATGAAGTGAACATCAAGCGCCGGGCCGTTTACACCCAGCTTGCCGCGCAAAAAGGCGTCTCAGTCGATCAAGTCGCTGCGGTCGTTGCCGAAAAGCAGGTGGATAAACTGCCGTCCGGCGCCTATTTCAAAGATGCTTCCGGAGCTTGGAAGCGGAAATAAGCGCCGCAGGGGTCCATGGAACTCGAAGATTCCGTCCAAAAAAACGTCGCGGCGCCTGAAACAGGCCGTTCGCGACGTTTTTCTTTCCGAAATCTCATCGTTTTGGCGGCCGTTGCGGCCGTGAGCACTGTCTCGATCATTTATTTTCTGCAGCAGGCGGCGGACATTACTGGCCCCGTCGACATAACGGTCCATGGCTGGATCGCCTTATCGATCGGGGTCTTGTTCAGTTTGGTCATTGGCATCGGCTTGATGGCGCTTGTCTTTTTCAGCTCCCGGCATGGATATGACGAACGCGTGCGCGATTTCGACAAGGATTGAGCCCGGGAATTCAAGAATTTGATGTGCGAAACATAGAAATGTGCGCGTAGCTCGATTGTGCGTTTTGCCAGGGCTCGCCACAGTCCCCAGATCGAGTCGGCGTTATCTCATTGCGGCGCGCGCCAAGACGAATGACGCGAATCAGGGAAGTATAAATCCATGGGGGCAGCTTTACTGGACGCGCCGACGCTGGCGGCTTTGATGTGTTCGCGGCTTTGCCACGATCTCGTTGCACCTGTGAGCGCGGTGAAAAACGCGCTGGAAGTCTATAATGACCCATCGATGCCTGACAGCCGTGAGCAGGCGCTGAAGGTCATCGATCAAGCTGCCGCTTCCGCCGCTGCAAAATTGGAATTCCTGCGCATCGCCTTCGGCGCCGCGGGTCTTGGCGATCATTCCGCTGATCCAGATGAAGCGGGCAGGGTGGCCGAACGGTTTTTCTCTGCAATGAAGCCGGAATTGCAATGGCGCGGGTCGTCTTTGCAGCCGCCGCTGACCTTTGTGCGCCTTATGTACAATCTCGCTCTGATCGCCCTTGATGCGTTGCCGCGCGGCGGTGTTGTGGAAGTCGATCTGGCTGAGAAAGACGGCTATTTGGAAGCCACTGTGAAAGCGGCTGGGCCGAAGGCGGCGATGCGTTCCACAACGATGGCGGCGTTGCGCGGTGAACTGCCCGAAGGCGGTTATGATGGCCGATCCGTGCAGCAATATTTCACAGGGGTTGTTGCGGCGAGCATCGGCGCCGATTTGAATGCGCGCGAAAGCCAGGATCTGGTCGAACTGATCGCGCGCTTGAAGGTGCAGGGTTAAGCCTTCAGTGGCTGCTTTATCGCGATCGCCGCGCACAAACCCACCAGCGTCAATATTTGATTAAGCAACAAAGACCACCTTCGCTCTGACCAGAAGGGCGCTGCAATGACTGACTCGGAAACAAACATTACGACTCTTGCCGACGATTTGCGATTTGCCGCGGATTGTTTGCAGCTTTACGAGCGGGCGCAAGCTGAGGCGCTTGCGATGGCGGGGCCGCTGGCGCAATCCTTGCGCAGGCTGGCCGAAGCCGCCGATGCAGGCCATTTGCCCGCGCCGCAACGCGCGCCTTTCGATCTATTACGGTTGTTTCGTAGGGCTGCGCGCGGTGGCTTGATGGTGATGCGCGACGTCGCGGCGCCGCTGCCGCGTTACGCTGCGCCGCTCGACGACGAGGATCTCGCTATCCCCGAATTGCCGTCGCGCAAAGCGATGCGCGCCACCGATGAGACTTTGCTCCGCGCGCGCGAGGAGATGATTTTAGCCCGCGACGCCGCACTCGAGGCCGCCAGATTGCTGCCGATGGATGTGTTGTCGCTGCGGGTGCAGCATCTTGCGGCTATCGCGCAGGATGATGGCGTGCGCAGTGCGGATCTCGCGCCGCTTTCGAATGCGTGGCTTGGCGTTTCGGTGCTTCAAGCACGGTTGATGCGCGATACAGGCAAGAATGTTCGCATTGAAGTGATCGCGGACGGCATTTATGTCGAGCGCCGCTTGATTGCGCCGTTGGCCTATTGCGTTGAGCGTCTGGTGTCGCTGGCTCTGTCTGACTCCCTTGAGAGCGCCGATGCACGCGCCGCCGCGCGTAAACCGCTTGAAGGCGTCGTGACTGTTATCGCGGCCTGCGACAATGATGGTTTGTCTTTGACGATTGCTGACGATGGCGCCGGAGCGCCGGCGCCCGCTGCGATGGAGGAGATCCATGCCTGCGCCATCGCTCTGGGCGGCGGCGTGCAGACGCTGACAATGCCAGGCTGGGGCTCTAGTGTGACTCTGGCTATTCCAGCGCCGGCTGTTGGCCCTTGGCGGTTACAATTTGAGCCTTTGGCCGCATCCGAGGCCGGCGAATTCCATGCTTTTAAAGGCTCCGTTGCCGCCGACGCGTAATCGCGTGTTCGTTTGCGAGAATTTTACCAAGTTTCAGGCAAGCTGCCGCAGCGAGTTTAGTATTTGCGAAGCGGTTGGGGGTAATCGGCATGGGCTTGCAAGGTGCAGTACGCAAATGTCTCATTGTCGATGACAGCGAAGTGATCCGTCGTGTGGCGCGCCGCATCATTGAAGGCTTGAATTTCACCGTGGAAGAAGCGGGTGACGGCCGCCAGGCGCTTGATTGCTGCCGTGGTGAAATGCCGCAAGCCATTTTGCTCGATTGGTCGATGCCGAATATGGATGGCCTCGAGTTCTTGCGCGCCTTGCGCTTGCAGGCGAATGGCGACCAACCGGTTGTCGTGTTTTGTTCTTCTGAAAACGACCCGCATGAAATCGCGGAGGCGATGCGCTCCGGCGCCGATGAGTTCATCATGAAGCCGTTCGACAGCGACATCGTGACCTCCAAATTTGCCGACGCCGGATTGATTTGATTCATTCATGAACCCTGCGCCGGAAATCGCTTATCTCGTTGAGATTGTAGGCGCCCAGGCGGGGCATGCTTTGGGGCCCGAAGCGGCGAGCGCTGCTGCGCAGAAGCTTGCCCCTTTGGCGCGGCGTGAAGCGATGGGGGATGTCCTGGAATTGCTGCGGTTTGCGCGCAGCAAGACCGATGCATCGTTGCTCGCCGAGATCGTCGAGGCTGTTCTGCCGCAAGATACGCGTTTCTTTCGCGAGCGCGCTTTGTGGAAAATTGTGCGCAATGACGTGCTGCCCGCGGCGTTCAAGGCGCATGGCTTGGACAAGGGCGTCTTTCGAATCTGGTCCGCCGGCTGCGGCTTCGGTCAGGAAGTCTATTCTTTTGCAATGGCGGTCTCCGAGGCCTTGGATGGATCGCCGATGCCGGCGGAAATCATCGGCACGGATGTTTCCGAGCGGGCGATCGAGCGCGCCCGCTTGGGCATGTATACGCATTTCGAAGTGCAGCGCGGCTTGCCGATCCGCTTGCTATTGAAGCATTTCGAACGTGATGAAGACCATTGGCGCGTCGACAATGCTACGCGCAAGCGGACGCGGTTTGCTCGACATTCCTTGTTGTCGGATTTCACACCCCTCGGTGCGTTTGACGTCATCTCGTGTCAGAATGTTCTATCGGCCCTGAGCCCGAACCGGCGCGAACAGGTCTTAAGCCGGATGCTTGCTCAGCTGAAGGCCGGCGGCTACTTCCTGACCACAGAGGGCGAGAGCATTTGGCTGCGTCAATATCAGGCGGAATTCACGCCGATCTTTGGTTCTTGCGTTTTCAGACGCACCTTCGCGCTCGAAAAGACCGCCTAAAGTCCCTTAGACCTTTCTTCGGACGCTTCAATCCGATTTGTTCTGGGGCGCCATTTCTTGCGCATTTCGTCGTTTGAACTTCAGACAAAAAACAGGCGCTGTTCGAAAACGGCGCCTGTGCAGTCTTTGGAGTAAATTTGTGAAGCGCCCTTAGGCCGCTTGGGCTTGCGACGGGGGATCGCGCAGCACGTAGCCGCGACCCCAGACCGTCTCGATGTAATGGTCGCCGCCGGTCGCCATCGCGAGCTTTTTACGCAGCTTGCAGATGAAGACGTCGATGATTTTGAGTTCGGGCTCGTCCATCCCGCCATAAAGGTGGTTCAGGAACATTTCCTTGGTCAGGGTCGTGCCCTTACGCAAGGAAAGCAGTTCGAGCATCTGATATTCTTTGCCGGTGAGGTGAACGCGGCCTTGACCGACTTCCACAGTCTTGGCGTCGAGATTGACCGTAATGTCGCCGGTGCGGATGACCGATTGCGAGTGGCCCTTGGCGCGGCGGACGATGGCGTTGATCCGCGCAACCAGTTCATCGCGATTGAAGGGTTTGGTCATGTAGTCGTCGGCGCCATAGCCGAGGCCACGGACCTTCGCATCGATGTCGGCATTACCCGACAAAATGAGAATTGGCGTGTTTACACGCGCAACGCGCAGATGTTTCAGCACGTCAAAGCCGGTCATATCCGGTAGCGACAGATCCAACAGGATAATGTCGTAATCATACAATTTGCCGAGATCGACGCCTTCTTCGCCGAGGTCTGTCGTGTAAACGACGAACCCTTCGGACTTCAGCATCAATTCGATCGACTGTGCTGTCGCACTGTCATCTTCAACGAGCAAAACGCGCATCCAGCCCTCCTGCGCCGGCTTTCGCCGAGACTTCGGTAAGCGATTCTCTAATCGTTACCGTCAATGGTTAATATTTACCTATTCGCAACATAGATTGATGCGAACGCTGAATAATTCTTGGCGGTCTGGAATCCCCCCAGAGCGAAGTAGAAATTTGCCCGTCACGAATCATCGTTCATCTTTCTTAATAGTGTTCGGATACTCGTCATTAACCATTCCGCTTGCGATTCAATTTGTGAGTGTCGCTTTGTTTGAGCAGCAGGAAATTCAGTCCCACATGAATGCTCCACGCCTTGCGCCGTTGAACCTGGATCATGAGATCAGTGGATTTGAATCCCGTGAGTTTGAGGGACGAGTCCGGTCCGTGAATGGTCTTTTGATTGAGGCTGCGGGGCCGCCGCAGGCTTTTGTTTTGGGAGCGCGCGCCAATATCGTCGAACAAGGACGGTCCATGCGCTGTGAAGTGGTGGGTTTTAAGGGAGATCGGGCTTTGTTAATGCCCTTTGATAGAGTGGACGGCGTCCGGCCGGGCGGTGTGGTGCGGATGCAAGCTGAGCCCGCCGCGTTGCGTCCAAACGCCCAATGGCTCGGGCGCGTCATCGATTGTTTTGGCGAACCATTGGATGGGGGGCCTGCGCTGCCGCAAGGGCCGCGCCTGCAATTGCTCAACGCCGCGCCTCCGCCAGCCCATGCTCGCGCCCGACTTGGAGAGCGGTTGCAGCTTGGGGTGCGCGCCATCGATAGTTTCTGCGCGTTGCGGCGTGGTCAGCGGGTCGGTTTGTTTGCGGGATCGGGCGTCGGCAAGTCCGTCCTTTTGTCTATGCTGGCCAAGGGCGCGGCAGCTGATGTGATCGTCATCGGGATGCTCGGTGAACGTGGCCGGGAAGTGCGCGAATTCATCGAAGATACATTGGGCGAAGCAGGCTTGCGCCGCGCCGTGGTGGTTGTGGCGACCTCGGACGAGCCCGCTTTGCGCCGGCGCCAGGCGGCTTATGCGTCCTTGGCGGTGGCCGAATATTTTCGCGACGAAGGCAAAGCGGTGTTGTGCTTGCTGGATTCTGTGACTCGCTTCGCGATGGCGCAGCGCGAAATCGGTCTTGCAGCCGGTGAGCCGCCCGCTACGCGCGGTTATCCGCCTACGGCGTTTGCCGAATTGCCGAAATTGTTGGAGCGCGCAGGGCCGGGCCTTGAGACCGGCGCCGCCAATCCCGGCTCAATCACGGGCTTGTTCACGGTGCTCGTGGACGGCGACGATCACAATGAACCCATCGCCGACGCCGCCCGCGGTATTCTCGACGGTCACATCGTGTTGGAGCGCGCCATCGCCGAGCGCGGCCGTCTGCCCGCGATCAATGTGTTGAAGTCGATCTCGCGGACCATGCCGGGTGTGCATGGTCCTGAGGAACAAAAACTGGTGAAGGGCGCGCGGCGCCTCTTGTCGGCTTATTCCGATATGGAGGAATTGATCCGTATCGGCGCCTATCGCGCCGGCGCTGATCCATTGGTGGATGAAGCAATCGCGCGCCGGGATGGGCTTGAGAATTTCTTGTCGCAAGATCGTGATGAGCTCACGCCGATGGGTGAGACCTTCAAGCGCCTGCAGGCGGCGTTGAATTAATAGACGCAGATGAAATCTGGACCCGCGCTCTACAAGCTCGCCAAGCATAAGATCGAAATGCTGCAACAGGCGCTCAATTCCGCCGATAGCGAAGTGGCGGCGGCGGAGGCGCGCATTAAAAGGTTGGATATGACGCTGGAGATGGAGCGTCTGATCGCCGCGCAGTCCGGACAACCCGTGGATTTCGCACGCTACGCCATGATGATGAAGCCCAAACGCGCCGCCATGGTGCAAGATGCAGCAGGGGCGGCGTCGCGGGCGGATGTCGTGCGTGCAGAATTGATGGACGCTTTCGCCGAGGGCAAGAAAATCGAAATTTTGATGGAGCGCGCCTTGCAGCGTGAACGGGCTGAGGAAGCGCGCATTGAGCAAGCGCAACTCGATGAAGTTGCGCTGCGTAAGAAGAGCTAGATTTTAGCGCAGAAAGTCGAGCAGCGAGAGGCTGTTTAGTTTCGAAAGAGTCTGCGCCGCCGCCTCGTAGGCAAGCTGGCTCTGCTGCACCTGTACGGACGCCTCGACAATGTCTGCGTCCTCGACATTGGTGACGAATTTCGTCAGCGCTAAACGCAAATCGTCCTGCTGCAAACGAAGCGTCTCGACATATTTCGCCTGTGCACCATTGATGCCTTCGGCTTGCACGATCGTGGCGGCCGCCTGATCCACCAGGGGCAGTTGCGACTTTAGGAAGTCTTGCTGCGCCGTCGACAGCGGGGAGCCAAAGCTTCCATTCAGATCGATATAGTCCTTGATATTCTTGATCACCAAAAAGAGCTGTGTGCCGACTTCCGATGCCGTTTGTCCAATTTCGGAAGAGCCTTCGCCAAAGTCTGCGGTGGGTTTCGTATCGTTGTTCGAGAATATGTAAGCCACGTTTGGGGCGCTGCCCAAATCGTCGAGCGTTTCGATATTGATCGGCAGAGTGTCTGTGCGCGTGCCGCCGAAAATGTAATTGCCGTTCATCTCCATATTGAAAGCGCTTTTGGCTTGGGCGAAGGCAGTGTTCAGTGCAGAGCCAATGCCGATGCCGCTATTGGCGCCGAGCGCGTCGAGAAGTTCCTGTTTAAGGCCATTTGCGCCTTCTTCGGCGCGTTGTAGCGAAAGCGCCTGAATTTCGAAACGCGTTTCCATTTGCTTGGCCAATTCGATGCGCTGTTCGGCGCGCGCTCTGGCGAGATGTCCGGCGGAGGCGAGTTCCGCCTTAGAGCCAAATGCCTTGAGGTCGTTGCCGATCTTGCCGGAGGCCACGCGCCCTTGTGCGTCCGTGAAGGAATTTTGCGCGCGCTGCAGCTCTAGCATCATGCTCTGCTGCAAAGTGGCGTTTGATATCCGCATGTCCTACCCTGTCGTGCCTAGAGCCTTTCCCGATCGAATAGTCTCAGCCGATCGGATAAGAAAGGCTCTCGTTAATACTGCAGGGCATCATTTTCCGATCAATCTATGGTCGATTGATCGGATGACGCCCTAGCGAATGGCCATCAGGGCGTCCATCATCTCCTGCGCGGCGGAGATAAGCCGCGCGGATGCGTTGTACGCTTGCTGATACAAAGTGAGTTGGGCCAGTTCCTCGTCGAGATTGACGCCTTCTACTGAGCCGCGCCGTTGTGCAACCTCTACCGCGAGATCCCGGGCGCTCGTTGCCGCCGAATCGGCGCGCGCGGCGCGCGAGCCCGCCAAGCCTAGAAATTGGGATGCGAAGGCGTTGACGGAGGTCGACATCGCCGAAAGGCCGCCGGCGGCCGAAAAGTTGAATTTTGACTCAAAGGCCGTCGTCAGCGCCGTCGCGCCGCTCGCGTCTCCTGACGTGAGAACCACCGAGTTGAGCGTCGCGCCCGTCAGATTTGGTTGGGCGAAGGCCAGGCGGTTGGAATTGCTGACAATGGATGGGTTAACGCTTGCGTCGGTCGCGCGCCCTGCGCGCGCCGCATCACCCATGCCGAAGATTTGCGAGAAAGAGAGACCTGTGCCGCCGCGCGTGGAATTGTCACCTGTAAGATTTACGGCATATCCATTCGCGCCTGGCGTTGTGGTTTGCACGATGGCGCCGTTGCCATCGAGCGCGAAAGTCGCATAGAGGCCCAAACCGGTCGTTGTGCTGTTCAACGAATTCAAGATGTCGTCGATCGATGTACCCGCAATTGCGATCGACTTTGTCTCCAGCACATTGCCGGCGGGATTGCGGATCTGAAACTGCAGCGCGCCGCCCGCAAAACCGTGCGCGTCCGTTCCCGAAAGACCTGTGTCGTAGAAATAAGGCTCCGTCGTCTGGATCAGATCGTTCAAGCCAAAGAATTGCGAGAAGCCACGACTGCCGCGCGCCGCGGCGGCGGCTGGGTCGTCCTGAATGGCGATGCCGCCATTTGTTGCGCTGATTGATAATTTGCCGTTCGTGAACGCGGCAGAACCGATGCCCGCGCCACTCATCGCAGTGTTCAACGTCGAAGCGAAACTACCGATGTCCGAGCCGATTGAGGTTGCCCCGCCGCCATTGATGCTTATCGATCCGGCGTCGAAATCTATCACGATTGTGTGACCCAGCGTGCCGTTGGCATTGACGATGCCGATTGTCGTCTTGCCGGAGAAGCCCATGGAATCGCTGCTCAACAATCCCGTTTGACGACCTGTGAGCGTCGCTGGCGCGGGATAAGATGCGCTGTCATTGTGCGCCGCGTTCAGGGCATTCGTGATGCCGCCCGACAATTCGCCTAAAGAGCGCATCAGATCGATCATGTCGCCATCACGTGCATGCAGCAAGCCGGCGATCGAACCGCTTTCGATATGCTGAGCGAAATCCTGCGTTACGCCGCCGCCCGGCGGCGTGATCGTGATCGGTTTGTAGACCGCGCCAGGATCGCCCTGTCCAATGGCGGTGTAATTGATGGTCGCCGTTTGTCCATCGGCCAGCATAATGCCGTCCAGCGTGCGGACGATGACGCCTCCGTTTTCGCGCGTGTCGGTGCGGATCGATATATAATTAGAGAGCTCATCGATCAGCGCGGCTTGTTGGTTTTCGACGCCGGTGGCGTCGCCGCCTTGTGCGCGGGTACGGGATATTTCTGTGTTGAGCGCGGCGATCTGCTTCAACAGATCGTTGGTTGTATTGATCTGTGAAGCGATCTGCGTATCGGCTTGTGCGCGTATCCCGGTGACCGCATCACTTAGGTTTGAGATTTCGGACAACAAGTTTTTCGTTGCCGTGACCACTTGCGTGCGCCGGAGGGACGAACTCGGATCCGCTGACGCGGATGAAAACGCTTCGGTTAAATCTGTCAGGCGCGACACCAAAGCGCCATCTTGCGCCGCCGTGCCGAGATAGGGCGACAATTGCTCCCATAGCTGGTTTAGAGATGCGGCTGCGGCTTGATCGCTTTGCGCGGCCAGGCTGGCGCGCTGAAGGAACAGATTTGTGGCCCGCGTTACCGTCGCGACATCGACGCCGGAGCCTGCGCCGCCAGTTGAGCGCGTGACCAGATTCGTCTGAACGCGCGCATAGCCGGGCGTGTTGACGTTCGACACATTTGTCGACGTCGCGCGGATTTGCGCTTGTGCTGCCGACAGACCAGAGGTCGCGGCGCCGAGAATACTATTGAGAGTCATCGTCTAGCGCCTAAGCCCGATACGCCGTTTCCGGAGCCGCATTTTGCTGGCCATCGTATTGGGTCCAAGGCCCGGCATTCATGCCGGACGTAGATATCCAACGCGTACTCTGGCGCTGGAATATTGACCGTTCGTTACGCTCGTAAAATACCTGCAACAAATGCGCGTACGCGTCTGCGCTTTCACGAAGCTTTGGGTGTCAGGCGCCCGGCGAAATTTGCCGGGCGCTCTGTCGAAGGCTGCCGGGCTCTGGCTGTGTTGGCTGAACTTTAATTTTCAAAAGTCAAGTAAAATCAAAGGCTCTCGTGTTGGTTAAAATTGGCGCGACCCTTGCTTTTCAGTAGGGACGGCCGTTCTCGATCGAGGTGCGGCGAAAAATTTTTCGGTGACGCTTTTAATGACCGCATTTTCGGTTTCCGATTTCTCCAGGGACGTTGGGAGCGATTATTCCCGTGATTCTGCGACGTCGCATGCGCGCGCCAAAACGCGCCCGGACGAAGCGCGCGATCGCGCTTCCCCGGATGATGTGCGCAAGGACCGCGTTTCCGATTTTGATAAAGCGCTGCGCGCGCAGGAATCGGATGAGCCTGTGCGGCCGCGATCAGAGCGCGCGCCAGAGAGTTTGTCAGGAAACGTAAACGAGCGCCCAAAAGAGATTGTCACCCAGGAGTCGGCCCGAGTTGAAGAATCGGACGTCGCGGCGCCTGGAATCGGCGACGCCAAAAGCGCTGCAAAGCTCGACTCTTTAAAGTCCAAGCCAGTTGGAGAACAAGCAGAGCCGCAGCTGAGCGCTAAAGACGCAATTTTCTTGCCGGACTTTGTTCAAGTCGTCAGCGCGGGAAGCGTCGCGTCGCCGTTCCCCGAAGGCGGCGTCGCCGCCGACGAAAAAACAGACGGTGCGTCCACGCGTGCGATCCAGACGGGAGCCATTGTCTTGGACGAAGCTGCGCAAACGCAAGCTCAAAATCTCTTGGCCGTGCTGGCGGCGGGCGCTCCTGCGCCGCAACAAGGCCAGCTGCAGGCCCCTGCTGTTGAGGTGGCGAGCCCGCAGGCGCCAGTCGCCGACCCGCTGGCGAATTTGAACGCCGGGCAGGCCGGACAAAAACCTGACGTTCAGTCGCAGACGGGCGCCCATAGCAATAGCCAAATTCCGGCCTCTGTTGGAGCGCAGTCCGACGTCACGACCCCACCGGTTTCAGCCTTTGAAGCTAATGTCACGGCGGCGCCAACGTCGGACGCCAAATCCCGCCGCACATCTGACCAAACCACCAAAGCGCCCGACGCATCCGCGCAAGGCGCCGCCGCCATCCCAGCGAGCACAGCTCAGAATGCTGGACAACCCGTCGCCGCCTTACAAAGCGCATTGAAAGCCGCGGCTGCTCAAAGTCCTCAAGATGCGAAGGCGCCCGATATGCAGATTGCCGAGATCAAATCGGCAAATTCGGCGCAGCTCTTAGCGTTCGCCGCCCAATTGGATACGCAATCCAGTCAAACCGCGCCGCAGGCCGGCGGTGCGGCGCAAGCGTCACCAAACGCCACCGCGATTGCACAAAATGTTGTGCGCTTTTTCCGCGAGACGGGGTCTGGCAACGCGCATTTCGATATTCGCTTGGACCCCGTCGAACTCGGCCGAGTCGATGCGCGGGTTGAGATCAATAAGGATAAGACCGTGACGCTGACCCTTTCGGCCGAGCGACCAGAAACGCTTGCTGAATTGATCCGCACCGCCCGCGATCTTGAACGTCAATTGACGGATTCCGGCGTGAAGCTCAGCGAAGATGGTTTGAAGTTCCGGTTGAATTCCGACGCACGCGGCGATGCGCAACACAACATGCAAGGCGGCTCGGAAGGGCGGCGTCCGGCGCGTTCGGCTTATGGAGCCGGAGCGGAATCGGCGTTGCAGGCCGAAGCGGCGATCCCCATCCGCAGCTGGCGCGCCAGCGGCGTGGATGTTTGGGCTTAAGGAACGCTAATGGTCACAGCAATCGCCAACAATACGCAATCCGCCGCCACGCAAACTGCGTCGCAAAGTCTTGCGTCGAACTATTCGACTTTTCTGACGCTTTTGACGGCGCAGCTGAAGAATCAGGATCCGTTGAACCCCACGGATTCCAATCAATTCGTGCAGCAATTGGTGTCTTTTTCTGGCGTCGAGCAGCAAATCCGCGCGTCTGACCAATTGGAAAAGCTCGTGGCGCTGCAGCAAGGCGCGACAACTGGCACGGCCGTCAGTTATCTGGGTAAGACCGTGACGCTGGATAGTCCGACGACGGCGTTGGGTAATGACGGCGCGCAATGGAAGTACGCGCTCGACGGCGCCGCCAGCGCGACGAAAATTACAATCAAAAATTCCTCAGGCGTCACTGTTTTTAGCGCGAATGGCGAGACAAAAGCTGGCCCGCACACATTCGCTTGGGATGGTAAAACATCGGCAGGGGATGACGCACCGGACGGCAATTATACGCTGAGCGTTAAGTCCACCGCTATCGACGGTGAAGACGTGTCGACATTTGTTACCGTCAAGGGTCTGGTGAAGGCTGTCGATTTATCAACCGGAACGCCAATGGTCGAAACCGATGTCGGCGTGTATTTGTTAGAGAGAGTTTTACGCGTTGATGCGTAGACTGAACATATTTCCGGCGCAAAGTCGTCATGGTGGTGGGATGAGCAGAACGGCTCACCAAAAAAGATTCAATTGGAGCCGTTAATATGAGCATTACAAGCGCTATGTCGGCCGGTGTATCCGGCATGAAAGCGAACTCTACCGCGATGGCCGCGATTTCGGATAACATCGCCAACATGAATACCGTCGGCTACAAGCGTAGCTCGGCGCAGTTCACCAATCTCGTTATGGATAACACGCCCGGCACTTATGGCGCTGCGGGGACGTCTGCGGCGGTGCGTCAGCTTGTATCGTCGCAAGGCGTCGTTCAGTCGACGAGTTCGCCGACGGATCTTGCGATCTCGGGCAATGGTTTTTTCGTAGCGAGCGACAACGCTTCGGGGACCGGCGAGACTTTGTTTACGCGCGCCGGATCTTTTGTGCCGGACAATTCGGGCTTTTTAAAAAATTCGGGCGGCTATTACATTAAGGGTTGGCCTTATGTGAATGGCGTGGTTTCGGCGGATCCTTCGACCATGAGTTCGCTGGAGACAATAAACGTCAACAATATTTCCGGGGTAGCCGAAGCGACGTCACGGATGGCTTTTAACGCCAATTTGAATTCCGGAACTACCGTATCGGCGGCAGCGGCGACTTACTTGTCTTCGGCCAGCGCGAATAACATGGCGTCTGGAGCCGTAACGCCCGACTTCACGCGTACGGTACAAGCTTACGATAATCTTGGTGGTTTGCGGTCCTTAACCTATTCGTTTTTGAAATCCGCAACGCCCAACCAGTGGCGCGTTGAAATTTATGCGTCGCCAGCGACGGATGTGACCACGGGGGCTGGCCTTGTGGACGGCCAAGTCGCCACAGGAATTGTCGCTTTTGCCGGCGGCGAATTGGATACGGCCAACACTACGCTGCCGACGACGCTTACATTTGGAGCATCGACCGCCGGCGCGCCAGGCGCCGGCGCGGTCAAATGGGCGACAGGGCTGGGCCTTGAAGGTCAGAGCATTGATTTAAGTTTGGGCGGCGCCAATGTTGCTGGCGGCATTACGCAATTTGCTTCTAATTCTACGCTGAATTCTACAACGATCGATGGTTCGTCCCTGGGCAATTTGACGGGCGTTTCTGTCAGCAAGGATGGAGTGATGACGGCTGTGTTCGATAACGGCTTAAAGCGCGATATCTACAAATTGCCTGTCGCTATTTTTGTAAATCCTAACGGGCTTTATGCTGTGCGCGGAACGGCTTATCGCGCCACCGCCGATGCAGGACCGTTCACGCTGAAAGAAGCTGGCGTCGGCGGCGCCGGCGTGATGCAAACTGCGGCTTTGGAAAATTCCAATGTCGACCTCGCCGCTGAATTCACGGGCTTGATCACGACACAGCGCGCGTATTCGGCGTCGTCGAAAATTATCACCACAGCCGATGAAATGCTCGACGAGCTGATCCGCATCAAACGTTAGGTGAAGGCGTGATCGCCAACAGACCTTCGTTTTTGGAGGCGGTCACGCTCTTAAGTTTCTGATTTGGAATCAGATTCTTTTGGAATTGCCGCAGCTCCGGCAATCGGCCTCTCCGCCGCGCTGTGACTGCTTAAAATCTTGTTGTTTGGGGTGTGAAACAAAAAACTATGTTACTTATCAGCTTCTTAAGGTGTGATGTGTATAACTCGGCTCATGAATTTGGAGCCTTATGGTCATGCAGAAGCAAGACACCCGTCAATCTCTTGTCATTGGTCCGTTGGGGAATGAAATGACGTTAGCCGATCTTCCTCCTCCCAACACCAAGCGCTGGGTCGCGCGCCGCAAAGCGGAAGTCGTTTCCGCCGTACGAGGCGGCTTGTTGTCCATCGACGACGCCTGCGCGCGTTATGGTTTAAGCGTCGATGAATTTTTGTCGTGGACGAAAGCCATCGACGATTTTGGCATGCAGGGCTTGCGCACGACACGCTTGCAACAATATCGCGCGCGCCTTTCTTAAGGCTCGTGCTCGCTTTTCGCCTCTGACTTAGGCATTCGCCCTGAAACGCTCGTTTGCGCCGCTGCAAGCGGGCGTTTTTCGTTTCGCGCCCTCTTGCGGAAAATCCAGCCTTATTAATCCGTCCTTTACGAGCTACCCGGCAAATCTTGCCGCGAGGAGGATTTTTCCTCCCTAGTGGTTTTGCATCGAGGCTCGGGTGGACGGCTTCTTTCGAATTTTTGCGCAGGCGGGGCCGACGCGCTTGTTGGCGGCTTTGGGCGTCACAGGTTTGGTGGCTGCGCTTTTGTTTTCGATCATGTTCCGAATGGAAGGGTCGGGAAAGACGCTGCTTTTTTCCGGCTTGGCGCCTTCTGAAGCGTCATCGATTGCGGCGCGTCTTGATACGATGGGGGTGAAATATGACCTGCGCGGCGACGGTTCGTCCGTTTATGTCGATGAGAAAGTTGCGCTCAAAACGCGGATGACCTTGGCGGGTGAAGGCCTGCCGGCGCGCGGCTCCATTGGGTACGAAATCTTTGACAAATCCGATTCCCTCGGCGCCAACACCTTCGTTCAGAACATCAATAAATTGAGAGCGCTGGAAGGTGAGTTGTCGCGCACCATCATGTCGCTCGATGGCGTTTCCGATGCGCGCGTCCATTTGGTCATGCCGGAGCGACGGTTGTTCGAAAACGAGCAATCCCAGGCTTCGGCTTCTATCGTGTTGAGGACGCGCGGCGGGTCGCTGGATGCGGGCGGTGTGCGTGCGGTGCGCAATATTGTGGCGTCGGCGGTGCCGGGGCTCGATGTGAACCGTGTGACGCTTGTGGACGAACACGGTCGCTTGCTGGCGGCTGGTGCGGAAGATCCGGACAGCGCTCTTGGCGGGGTCGGCGACCGGCAATCGGCCACCGAAGAACGCCTGCGCAAATCGATTGCGGACATCGTTCAAAGCGTCGCGGGCATGGGCGCGGCGCGCGTGCAGGTCAGCGCTGATCTGGATATGAACCGGGTGACGCAGGCGTCCGAAACATTTGATCCCGATGGACAGGTGGTGCGCTCCACGCAGACCGCCGAGGAATCTGGCAGCAACACGGATAGTGCCGGAACAAATGGCGGCGTCTCAGTGGCGAACAATGTGCCGGGCGGCCCTGGGGCTCAAGCTGCGGCGGGCGGCGGTACACAAAGCGCCAACAACCGCACCGAAGAAACGGTCAATTACGAAATTTCGAAAACTACCAAGACGGAAGTGTTCGAATCCGGCGCCATCAAGCGCCTGTCCGTTGCGGTTGCGGTCGACGACGTCGCCAAGATCGAAGGCGACAAGACCACCTATACGCCGCGTTCACCGGAAGAAATGCAGCGCATCGAGGCGCTGGTGAAATCTGCGATGGGCTTTGACGAAAAGCGCGGCGACGTCGTGCAGGTGGTCAACATCGCCTTCTCCCGTCCCCCGGCGATGGACAAGGATTCCAAGCCGTCGATGCTGGATCTGAGCAAGGGCGACATTTTCAACATTGCGCAGCTGGCGGTGATGGGCATCGCGGCGCTCGCCCTTATCTTCTTTGTGCTGCGTCCGTTGGTCGGAGGCTTGCTGATGGGCGCCGCGCCGGCCGTGTCGGGCGGCGCCGCGCTTTTGGACCCGGGCGGCGCAGGCATGGGTGCTCTGCCGGCCCCGGGCGCATCGGGGGCGATGCGCACCAATGCGGCCATCAACGCCGCGCTTGGAAGCTCACCTATGTCTACGATCGATGAGAAGATCGGCATGGCGCAGATGCAGGGCGAGATCAAGGCTTCGTCCGTCAAGCGCGTCGCCGAAGTCATAGAGGCTCATCCTGACGCGTCGATTGGCATCTTGCGGAGCTGGATGCACGAGGCTCCATCATGACGGAGAGGGCGGCAAAGGCCGAAAAAGGCGTCATCAATCGCCTGGAAGATCTCAAAGGGGCTGAGCGTGCTGCTGTGGTCTTGCTGGCGCTTGGCGAGCAGAAGCACGGCCTTTGGGATTTGATGGAAGAGCATGAAATCAGGGACGTCTCCCAGGCGATGTCCAGTCTTGGCCTTGTCGCCAGCAATGTCGTTGAGGAATTGCTGGTCGATTTTGTGACGCGGTTCGCCAATACCAGCGCTCTGATCGGCACTTACGAACAGACCCAGCGCCTTTTGCAAAAATTCTTGCCGGGCGACAAGGTCGATGGCGTGATGGAGGAAATTCGCGGTCCCGCCGGCCGGACCATGTGGGACAAGCTGGCGAACGTGAACGAAGTCATGCTGGCGACTTATCTCAAGAACGAATACCCGCAGACGGTGGCGGTTATTCTCTCGAAAATTCGTCCCGATCACGCCGCGCGGGTTCTTGCCGTCCTACCCGATGATTTTGCGCTTGAATGCATGAACCGCATGATGCGGATGGAGCCTATCCAGCGAGAAATTCTCGATAATATTGAAGACACCCTTCGCACGGAATTTATGTCGAACCTGGCGCGCACCACCAAGCGCGACGCGTTCGAACAAATGGCTGAGATTTTCAATAGTTTTGACCGTCAGACCGAGACGCGCTTCATGGAGCAATTGGAAGAGCGCAACCGTGAAGCGGCAGAACGTATTCGCGCCTTGATGTTCGTCTTTGAGGATTTACAGAAACTACTTCCGACGGGCGTTCAGACATTGCTGCGCTCAGTGGATAAAGGGCAATTGGGGCTGGCGCTCAAAGGCGCCCCCGATGTGGTGCGCGACCTCTTCCTCAGCAACATGTCTGAACGCGCCGCAAAGATCCTGCGCGAAGATATGGCCGCGCTCGGTCCGGTGCGTCTGCGCGACGTTGAAGCGGCGCAATCGCAAATGGTCATGCTGGCCAAAGAACTCGCCGCACGCGGTGAAATCCTTCTTGCCGACAATAAAGGCGACGACGAGCTGATTTATTGAGGATGGGAATGACCGCAGCATCGCCAAGAAAATTTGTTTTCGAGACGGAATTCACCTCCGACGGCGGCGTCGTGCGCACGGGCGATACATTCCGCCAATCCTATACGCGCGCGGAAATGGATACGCTGACGGCCGCCGCTTACGAAAAGGGCAAGAACGAAGAGACGGCGCGCGCCAACGCCATCATGGCGGATGCCACGCGCAGGATTTCTGATTCCTTGCAAACGCTGGTGAGCGGATTGCGTGATGAGGCTGTGGCGTTGCGCGCTGAAGCCGCTGACATGGCGCTGGCCTGTGCACGCAAAGTCGCGAACGCCGCTATTGCTCAATATCCGGAAGAGGAAGTCGTCGCCGCGATTGAAGACGCGATGACTGTGCTGCGCGATTCTCCGCGATTGATGGTCGGCGTTTCTGCCGACCTGCAAGAACAATTGCAGGCGCGCATTGGTCAACTTGCAGACTCGTTCGGGTACGGCGCCGCGGTTGTTGTGCGCGCCGACAATAACGTGCGTCCAGGCGATGCACGTATCGTCTGGGGCGATGGATCAATCACGATTGATCGCGACGAAGCTTTGAACCGCTTGGAAGCGGCGTTGCGGCGCAAGCTTGCAGATGCCGATGACGGCCAAGCCGACCTTTTCGCCAATGAGGCCCACGCATGAACCAGACGATGGATTTGCCTGAACTCGCAGCGCCGGGGCCGGATTTTGCCCCCGCGCCTGAAGGTGGGGAGAAATCCGCCACCGATCTCACGCCCGTTTTCGATGTGCCGGTGCACATTCAGGCGGTGCTGGGGAAGTGCAGCCTCGAAGTTGCGCAATTGCTGCGCCTTGGGCCCGGCTCCGTTCTTGAGCTGGACCGCAAGGTCGGCGAGGCGATCGATATTTACGTGAACAATCGGCTGGTGGCGCGCGGCGAAGTCGTCGTGGTCGACGACCGGCTGGGCGTGACCATGACGGAAATCATCAAGGGCGGCGACGCCGTCTGAGACGAGGGAATTTGCGATGCGGGTTTTAATTGTTGGCGCTTTCGCGGGTCAGTTGGCGGATGCGGCGAAGATGGCGATGGATGCGGGCGCCAAGATTGCGCAGGTCGATACGATCGACCGCGCAACGGCGGCGTTGCGCGCTGGACGCGGCGCCGATCTTTTGTTGGTCGACGCCAAGCTGGATATCGCCGCGCTGATCAAGGCGAACGAAGCCGAACGGATTATCGTTCCGGTCGTCGCTTGCGGCATCGGCACAAGCCCGGACGCCGCCGCTGCGTCCATCTATGCAGGCGCCAAGGAGTTTTTGCCGCTGCCGCCGGAGCCTGAATTGATTGCGGCTGTGCTCGCCGCTGTCGCTAGCGATGAACGGCCAATGATCGCGCGTGATCCGCAGATGCTGACTGTTCTGCGTCTTGCCGATCAAGTGGCGCCATCCGACGCCAGCGTGCTCATCACTGGCGAATCCGGCGTCGGTAAGGAAGTCGTCGCGCGCCGTTTGCATCAACGCTCTAAGCGGGTGGATAAACCGTTCATCTCGGTCAATTGCGCGGCTATCCCTGAGAATCTACTGGAAAGTGAATTGTTCGGCCACGAGAAGGGCGCTTTCACCGGCGCTATCGCGCGGCGCATTGGTAAGTTCGAAGAGGCCGATGGCGGCACGCTGCTGCTGGACGAAATCACCGAAATGGACGGGCGCCTACAGGCGAAGCTATTGCGTGCGCTGCAAGAGCGCGTCATTGACCGCGTCGGCGGCGGCAAGCCGGTGCCTGTCAATATTCGCGTCATCGCCACCTCAAACCGCGACATGCAGGATGCAGTGCTGCACGGCGAGTTTCGTGAAGATCTTTATTACCGTTTGAACGTGGTCAATCTGCGTATCCCCGCTTTGCGCGAGCGCCGCGCTGATATTGTGCCGCTGGCGGAATTTTTTATCGATCGCTACGCGCGCGCCAATGGCGTGGCGGTGCGGCCCTTGTCCGAAGACGCGAAGCTGCAAATCGAGCACGCGCCTTGGCGCGGCAATGTTCGTGAGTTGGAAAACGCCATGCATCGGGCGGTGCTGCTGGCGGTGGGCGATACGATCTCACCCGAGGCGATCCGGGCGCCGGATGGCGGCTCGATCTCCGGGCCGGACGTCAGCCGTCGCGCGGTCGAGAACGCTGAAGTCGCTACGCGCGATCTTGTGGGACGCACAGTGGCGGCGGTCGAGCAGGATTTGATCATTTCAACGCTGGATCATTGTCTGGGCAATCGCACGCACGCGGCGGTGATCCTCGGCATTTCGATTCGAACGCTGCGCAATAAATTGAAGCTCTATACGGACCTTGGCGTTTCGGTGCCGGCGCCGGGTGGAGAATCACGCGCGGCCTAAAGCCGCGCAACAAGGGGGTATCTGATGTCGAAAGCCTACCGGGATTTTCACTTCGCCAAAGCACGCGTAGCGATTGCGCCTTTGGGCGGCGCGTTTCCCGATTGGCTGAAGGCGGCGGAGGACGAAGAACATCCGGCTGATCATGTTGCGATCATGGCCGAATATGCGTTGCGTACAATTGCGCTTGAATTCGCTCACGCGGATGAAGCGCGCATCGAATCGCTCGAAGAGGCGGTGGTGGCCTTGCGAGAATGCTGCACAGCCATGGAAGCGCTTGAAGGCGCTTAGACCTATTCTTGATTTGAGGCGCTCAACTTAAATCGGGATAAATTGGGTCTACATTTTGAATGAGAGCCTGATCTACGTTTGAGAGTGATGTTCTCTCAAACGATCAGGCTCTAGGAAGGAAGAATTCGATGGCTGACGCCGCGTTGGGGCGCACACTTTCCGCCGGTGCGATGGACCGTAAGGCGTTCGCCGCCACAATGATGCGTGGCGATGTCGTTATGGGCGTTGGCGCGATCGGTTTGATCGTTTTGATGATTGCGCCGCTGCCGCCGCTGCTGCTTGATTTGATGTTGGCGGTGTCAATCACACTCTCGGTTTGGGTGTTGATGACGGCGCTGATGACGCGGACGGCTTTGGAATTTTCCGCTTTTCCGACGGTGCTTTTGATCGCCACCTTGTTCCGATTGGCGTTGAACATTGCTTCTTCGCGTTTGATCCTGGCGCATGGCCACGAAGGGCCAGATGCGGCAGGCGCCATTATCGGCGCGTTCGGCCATTTTATGACAGGCGATAACTTTGTCATCGGTGTGATCGTCTTTGCGATCCTCGTGATCGTGAACTTCATCGTCATCACCAAGGGTGCAACCCGGATCGCCGAAGTGTCCGCACGCTTTAGCTTGGACGCGATGCCGGGCAAGCAAATGGCCATCGACGCCGATCTTTCTGCGGGCCTGATCAGTGAAGACGGCGCCCGGGAGCGCCGCAAAAATCTGGAAGCGGAATCCACATTCTTCGGCTCCATGGACGGCGCCAGCAAATTCGTGCGCGGCGATGCGATCGCCGGCCTTTTAATCACGGCGATCAACATCATCGGCGGTATTAGCATCGGCGTCTTGCAGCAAGGCATCTCCTTGGGCGAGGCTGGCGCTAGTTATACGCAGCTGACGATCGGCGACGGTTTGGTGACGCAGATTCCGGCTTTGGTGATCTCCATCGCCGCCGGTCTTTTGGTGTCGAAGGCAGGCGTGGACGGCGCAGCGGACAAGGCTTTGTCCGATCAATTCTTGCGGCAACCGCAAGGCCTTGCGCTGGCGGGCATGACGGCTGCGGTGACCGGGATGCTGCCGGGTATGCCGATCTTGCCGTTCGCATTGATCGCCGGCGTTTGCGGTTTCGGCGCCTGGAAATTGACGAAGCGCGACACGAAGAAAGCGGCGGACGAGGTTCAGGCGGCGAAGGCTGGGCCGTTGGAGCCCGTCGAAGAACCCATTCAAACGGCTTTGGCGCTGGATGACCTCAAAATCGAACTCGGCTTCGGCTTGCTGCCGCTCATCAACGACGTCGACGGCCGCAAGCTTACCGATCAGATCAAAGCGTTGCGCCGTCAATTGGCGGGCGATCTGGGTGTTGTGATTCCTTCGGTTCGTATTCTCGACAATCTGCAGCTGGTTTCTGAGGAATATTGCATCCGGGTAAAGGAGATGGAGGCTGGTCGCGGCCGCCTGAAGCTGCACCATCTTCTGGTCATGGATCCATCGGGCCAGGTCGCATTGCCGGGCGAATCCGTGAAGGAGCCTGTATTCGGTTTGCCGGCCTTGTGGATCGATCAAGGCCTACGCGAAGAAGCGACCTTCCGGAATTGCACCGTCGTCGATCCGGCGACGGTGCTGACCACGCACCTGACCGAAATTCTGAAAGAGCATGTGCCCGATCTGTTGAACTTCGCGGCTGTGCAAAAGCTTCTCAAGGATTTGCCAAAGGAACACCAAAAGCTGGTCGAGGACATTGTGCCTGGCCAGATCAGCCATTCGAGCATTCAACGCGTGTTGCAGACCTTGCTGCGCGAGCAGGTGTCCATCCGCGATCTGCCGACGATTTTGGAAGGCATCGCCGAAGCGGTCGGCGCCACGTCGGACATCGTGCAAATCTCCGAGCATGTGCGGACGCGTTTGGCGCGTCAGATCTGTCATGCGAATCGCTCGGCGGATGGATCGCTGCCGGTCATCACGTTATCCCCAGTTTGGGAAGAGGCGTTCGCCGAGGCGCTCGTCGGCGATCGCGAGAAGGTTTTGGCCCTCCCGCCTTCTAAATTGCATGAATTCGTCGGCGGCATCCGCCAAGCCTATGATAACGCCGCGGCGGCGGGCGAAACGCCGGCTCTTCTCACCAGCGGGGGAATCCGGCCATATGTGCGCTCTTTGATTGAGCGATTCCGTCCGCAAACCGTGGTGATGAGCCAAAGCGAGATTCATCCCAAGGTCCGGTTGAAGTCTTACGGCAGCATTTAAGGCATTATTTTATGCGCATCCGCACCTTCACCGCAGCCAGCATGAGCGAGGCCATGGCCCTCGTGCGCCGCGAGATGGGGTTGGATGCGATCATCATTTCGACGCGTAACAATCCGCGCGGCAATGTTGAAGTACGGGCTGCGGTTGAAGACGCCGCCCCAACAGCCAAAGCGGAAGAAGCCGCCCGGGCGCGGCGTCACAATGACGCGGCGCGCTATGAGGCCTTCGATTATCTGCATCAGCTGACGTGGCACGGCGCACCGGATTGGTTCGCGCGCGGCTTGTCTCAAGCTGCGGAAGCCTTGGATGACCTAGAGCCCGTACCCGCTTTGGCGGCGGCGATGGATGCGCGCTTAGGGTTTTCACCGCTGCCGATCGCGTCGGAAACGGCCATCCTTTTGGCGGGTGGGTCGGGCGTCGGCAAATCGGCGGCGCTCGCCAAACTCGCTGCGCGTGCGCTGACCGGCGGCGCGCCGGTGGCGATTATCGCAGTGGAAGGCGCCAACAAAGCCAGCGCAGCTGCCGCGGCGGTTTTTGCCGAAACGGCGGGCGCTGAGTTCGCGGCGGCGCCGGACCTACAGCAATTGGCGGGTCTTGCTGCGCGTGCGCGCGCCGCTGGCCGTGTGATCTTTATCGATATGCCTGGCGTCAATCCGTTCGATCCGCAGGATGCGCTCTTGGCGCGCCGTTGCGCCTCTGCGGCCTGGGCCGAAATGGTGGCGGTGTTGCCAGCCGATCAACACCCCCAGGAACTGGACGATTCCGCTCACGTGTTTGCAAGCATGGGCGCCAAGCGCGCCATTGTTACGCGGCTCGACATCGCGCGCCGGCGCGCCGGAGCCATCGCTGCGGCCGGCATTGCTGGGCTGAAGCTCGCGCATTTGTCCATGGGTTGGCAGATTTCTGGCGGTCTTGCACCCGCCACGGCTTCGCGCATTGCCCGCATGATTATGGATGTGCGCGCTGAAGATTCGCGCGCGGGTTCACCGCAGCGCGCGGCGGATGCTGCATGAAGGGTAAAAATCTGTTGCGCGTTGTGTCGCGCGTCGAGCAATCGCCTGTCGTCGCAGTGGCGTCTGGCAAAGGCGGCGTCGGCAAGACGTGGTTCTCCATTACGTTGGCGCATGCTTTGGCGCTGCAAAGCGAGCGCGTCGCTTTGGTCGATGGTGATCTGGGCTGCGCAAATATAGACGTCCAATTGGGCATCCATCCTAAGCTCGATCTTGCGGCGGTGATTTCCGGTCACGCAAGTCTTGCCGAATCCGTCACGCCTGTTTTCGGCGGCGCTGGCGAAAAGGGCGGGTTTGACGTATTCGCGGGGCGTTCAGGGTCCGGCTCGCTGGCGGACCTGTCTGCAAACGCCACAGGCGAATTGGCAGTGGCGGCTGTGTCGCTGGGCCTGATTTATGATCGCGTTATTTTCGATCTGGCCGCGGGCGTGCACGCGAATTTGATGCGTTTGGCCGCTGCTGCGGATAAGCAGATCGTGGTTGTGAACGATGAGCCGACCTCGCTCACCGACGCCTATGCCTTCATCAAAGTGCTGCGTCAGCGCGCGCCGGACCTAGAACCGTTAATTCTGGTGAACGCGGCGGAATCGCCAGACGAAAGCAATCACACCTATCGGGCATTGTCTGAGGCTTGCCATCGCTTTTTGGATTTTCGGCCTCAGCTTTTAGGGGTCGTCCCACGCGACCTACGTGTGCGCGATGCGATCCGGGCGCAGACGTCTTTATTGCAGCGCTCGCCGCAATCCTATGCCGCGCTCGCGATGATGAAGGTGGCTGCGGAATTGCGTAGCCGCATGGCGCCGTCCAACCGGCCTGCTCCAGCGCCCGCGCGCGCGGCGCGTTGACGGATTTCAAAGTGGCCTGAGGCGTGCAAGCCTCGCTGCTGAGAGGTTCGCAATAATGATCAACGCTACGGATACACCCCTTTTTATCGTCACAATTTTCGCGCTTTGGACCGCGTTGCTGGCGGTGATTGTGCCAATATGGCGCATCGTGCTCATTACATCCGGACTTTACCGGGTCAGTGATTTCACGCCGGGCGATGCGCATGGATCCGCGCTTTACTGGCGGATTAACCGTGCGCACGTGAACGCGGTCGAAAACTTGGTGGTGTTTGCAGCTTTGTCGGTGGCGGGTATCGCCAGCGGCGTCACCGATGTTTTGTTTGGTCAATTGTGCGTTGTCATCATGATCGCGCGGATCGCTCAGTCGCTCATTCATATTGCGTCCGGGGCCAGCCTTGCGATCACCCTTCGCTTCGTCGCCTTCTTTGTGCAGATCCTTTGCTATTTCGGCATCGGCATTTTGACGCTGTCGCATTCGGCGGCGTAAACCTACTCCATCGGACAGATTGCATCGTCTGGGCCTGCGTTTTTTCGGGCCTGTGCGCAAAGCGCACTCCATATTGGCATGATTGCGCCGGAGGCGTCGTCGATGCGCCGCTGTAATTCAAGCCAATCCGGCGGCGTTTTGTCCGCGCGCAACGCCCAGTCAGGCGCATAATCCCTTTGGCAGAGGGCCTGTTCTAGGCGGCCCTCAGGGCAAGCGCGCATTTTCAGCCGGGCCAGGTCGAAGATCGCCAACCGCACATTATCGGCGATACGGGTGCGGGTGGCGGCGTCCGTTTCTTCCGGTGGAAAGGGCGGCTCTTCCCCAAGCAAGCTTTGACCCTGATTGGTCATGACGCCGAGCCGGCCGGCCTGGATTTCCCAGGCGAATTGATCCTCTTGCGCGTTACCAGAGGCGCACGCCGACAGCGCCAAGAGCGCTGTGATCCCAATCGTTCGCCGCCATCTATGCATAAGTGACCCCGTGATTTAGGAGAACCGCCTTAAAAGCTAGCGATTGCGGCGGTGAAAAGGCCTTTGCGGCCAATTGCTGAGGTCATTCAGGCGCGCCTTTCGGTATTGCCCGTTGACGAACGGCCCGGAACCTTGAAAGGCTTTCGCGGGGAATAAGATTTATGGCGGAGAATTCGGATATGCAGCAGGCCTCTCGCGCGTCCGGACTTGGGCGCTTGTTTCTGCGGAAATCCGTCGCGCAGATGCATGAGGAACATGCGCAGAGCGAACTGAAGCGCTCGCTCGGGGCGCTTAATCTGGTTCTTCTGGGCATAGGCTGCATTATCGGCACGGGCATCTTTGTTTTGACCGGACGCGCCGCCGCGAATTTCGCTGGACCGGGCATCGTCATCTCCTTCGTCATCACGGGTCTTTTGTGCACTTTCGTCGCTTTGTGTTACGCTGAACTCGCCTCCGCCATCCCCGTCTCTGGCTCCGCCTATTCCTATTCCTACGCCAGTATGGGCGAACTGATCGCTTGGATCATGGGGCTCTTGTTGGTCCTCGAATACGGTCTCGCGGCGTCGACGGTCGCCGTGGGGTGGTCCGGCTATCTCGTCAGTCTTCTACATGATCTCAACATCGATATTCCCCTGCCTCTAACGGCGGCGCCGGGCGTTGAGATTAAAGATGCTGCGGGCGTGGTGATCGCGCATGGCCTCATCAATCTGCCGGCGCTGATCGCTATTGCCGCTGTGACCGGATTGCTGGTCTTGGGCATTTCCGAATCCACCACCGTGAACAATATCGTGGTTGCGATAAAGCTGGTGGTTGTCATCGCCTTTATCGCGATTGGGGCCTTTTTCGTGAAGCCCGAGCTTTGGTCGCCTTTGGTGCCTGCGCAAATTCCGGCGCCGCCGCCGGGGGCGGATATGAGCCTTTGGGGTCAGATCTGGCGCGCTATGGGTGACGTGATTACTGGCCAGAACGACGTTAAATACGGCATCGGCGGCTTGATCGCCGGCGCCGCGACGATCTTTTTCGCCTATATCGGTTTTGAGGCTGTCTCGACTGCGGGCGCGGAATCGAAGAACCCATCCAGAGACATGCCCATTGGCATTCTCGGGTCGTTGCTGATCTGCACGGTGCTTTATATCGCCACCGCCGCCGTGCTGGTCGGCATCGTCCCTTATGCGCTTTTGGACAATCCGGCGCCGATTGCAATGGCGGTCAATCAGATCGGATTGCCGTGGTTTGCCATCTTGGTGAAGATCGGCGCGATTGCGGGCCTCTCATCTGTGATGCTCGTTCTGCTCTATGCACAGACGCGCATCTTCTACACCATGGCGCGCGATGGGTTGCTGCCAGACATTTTCGCTCTCGTTCATCGCAAGTTCCAAACGCCCTATATCAACACGATCGCGGTTGGCGTCGTGACGGCGGGTTTCGCCGGGTTCATGCCCCTGGATGCGCTGGCGAATCTGACGAATGTCGGCTCGCTTATGGCTTTCGCCATCGTTTGCTTGACCGTCTTGTATCTTCGCTACGCAAATCCAGGAATGGTTCGCCCCTTCCGCACGCCGTTGTTCCCGGCGGTGCCGATCCTTGGCGCATTGATGTGCTTGTTCTTGTTGATGTCGCTGATGGCGCACGAACCGACGCGAAACTTCTTCGGCATCTATTTGATCGGCGGTTTGGCTTTGTATTTCCTGTATGGCATTCGGAAATCAAAGCTGGGCCAGGGCATTATCGTACGCGGCGCGGAACCTAATCCAGATATTGTCGACCGGGGCTGAGCAATCTGCCGCTGCACGTTTTACAGTGGGCGTTTTGCTTATTTCTTGCCTGCAGCCTTTGGTTTCGGCTTTGGCGCCGCCAAGCGCGTGGGCGGCGCGGCGACTGCTTCGGGCGCAGCTTTCGCCCGAACGAGCAAAGCCGGATCATCGCAGGCGCGCCACATCAACCACGCCACTAAGGTGCGATGGGGCTTCCATTGTTCGCCCAGCGCCGCGAGTTCTTTCGCCTTAGGCGTCTCCATGCCGAAAGCGAGGCCATAGCCTTTGCGGACGCCGAGGTCGTCTATCGGCCAGACATCCGGCCGGCCGAGATTAAAGATTAAAAACATCTCGACCGACCAGCGGCCAATCCCGCGCACGGTGATCAAACGCTGGATTATGTCTTCATCGGGTAAGTGGTCGATCTCGCCTGATTTGGGAATCGCACCGTCCAGCGCCTTACGTGCGATGTCCTGGATGGCCAGTAGCTTGTTGCCCGATAAACCCGCACCGCGCAGCTTTTCAGGCTCCATGTCCAGGATCTGTTGCGGCGTCGGGTGCGGCGCAGGAAACAGCGCCAACACGCGGCCATGGATTGTCCCCGCCGCCTTGCCGGAAAGCTGTTGGTACACCACCGACCGCACCAATGCGTGATAGGGCTCCGTTCCCGGTTTGGGCGCGACGGGGCATGGGCCGTGCCGCTTCAACAGGTCTCGTATGATCGGTTCTCGGCGCGACAAGGCCCGCGCGCCCAGCGGATCGTATGGGCTCATACGCGCGTGAGTTCCTGGAAGTGCGGCGGCATAAGGGTGACCAGAAGCGCATAGCCCAAAATGAGCAATAGGCCTGCGCGCCGGTTCGATTTGAATAAACGCAGCGCCAAAGCTGGATCATCGCGCTTTAAGCTTTTGACCTGCCAATAAAGGTGTCCGGCGAAGGGGAGGACTACCAAGGCCGCTAGCGGTTCTTGCGTTTTCAAAACAGGCGCCAGCGCGGCCAGGATTACCGCAACACTATAGAAATACGCGACGCCTTTTTGGACGCTGGCCCCCATGCGCCGCGCCGTTGAGCGCACGCCGACAATTGCGTCGTCCTCGATGTCCTGCAGGGCGTAGATCGTGTCGTAGCCGATGATCCAATGGATCATCGCGCCGTACAAACATGCTGTCCAATAATCGAGCCGCCATTCAGCGGCGGGACCAGCGACCAACACGCCAAAACCAAAAGCCAAGCCCAAAAATACCTGCGGCCACCAAGTGATCCGCTTCATGAAGGGGTAGATGGCCACCAAAGGGATCGAGAACAATGCGGCGATCCGTGCGGGCTGCGGCAAGGCCAGCAGCACCAGTAGTCCGATCAGGCATAGACCGAGCGTGAACCGCCAGGCGGCTTTGACGCTGATTTGGCCTGACGCCACGGGTCGGCCTGCCGTGCGGGCGATCTTCTTGTCGAGATCGCGGTCGACGATGTCGTTATAGGCGCAGCCTGCACCGCGCATCGCTAAGGCGCCGACGCCAAAAAGAGCGATCAGCAAAAGTTCCTCAAGGCCGAAGCCCAGTCCGACGCGCCCTAGCGCCAAACCCATCCAGCACGGCAGCGCCAGCAGCCAAGCGCCGATGGGCCTGTCGAAACGCCCCAGCCGCAGATATGGCCGGGACCAAACAGGCGCAGAAGCGTCTACCCAATTGTTGGGCGGCGCATCCGGTAAATGAGAAACCTGCATCGCGTTCTTAGTCCGGCGAATTTATCTTGGGTTCTATCGCGCGATTTGTCAGGTGTCGCCAAGTGAAGCGGCTTTCGGCGCGGGCGTCACCAGGGCTGCGATCAGTGTAAGAGTGGTAGTGTTTTGATCCGTCATCACAGGGGCGAAGGTCAAAAGGACGTCGTTTTCCGAAAAGTTTCGGCCGAGCAATCGCGCCGTCAGCGCCGAGGGTACGTGCGCGCTGATAACATCCTCTACGGCTTCCATCACGCGCCGGCGATCTTCTGGGGCGCAGATGTCGCTAATGCGAGTATTGGTCAGCGTGTCGGCGGCGAACCCCGTCCAGGCTTGGATTGTTTCATCAGCGTAGGTGAACCGGCCCTTCGCATCGATTTGCGCGTGCGCGATTTGGGGATGACGGTCGATCGCGTCTTTTAGGCTATCGGCCTCCGCAATTTGGAGCCGCAAAGTGGCCAATTCAGTGACGTTGGTATGCAGCAAAAGCACGCCGCGCGGGTGAGGATAAATCCTTGAGGAAAGATGCACGCCCGGAAAACCCAGGCTTACGAATTCGGCTGTGTCCGGTTGCCGGGTCAGCAACACGCGCTTGAGCTTTTGTGAGAGCAGGGTCGATTTCTGCGCCGGAATGAAATCTTGGAGGTTGCGCCCAAGCAATTGGTCGCGGCTAACGCCCCATAGCGCTTCTAGCCGCGCATTCACTCTTAGAATTTTCTCTTCAGGGTCAAGCAGGAGGTAGGCGTCCGAAATATTGTCCAAGAGCGCCGCCATCTCCGATGCAACATCTTGATTTGAAATTACATTATTAGAAGCGGGGGTGGCGCCGTGGGACGCAGCCGATGCGGCCGCCGCGACTTTCGCATCATATTGTTCGACCGATAAAAGGACTAAGCGGTCGCGGCGGTGGTGCGTAACGTAAACTGGACCATGAATGACCTTTTCCTGCCAGAAGCCAAAATTTCTTACCAAATCGGCTGCGCTGACTCGGATTCTGTCAGGCATTTGAGATCCCTTTTGTTCTTAACATTTGTAAAATTCGTACATTTCCTACAATCACAGAATTGATTGGGGCGCCTAAGGTTGCTAACGCTCCGAAAAAACACCTCAGATACGGTTCAAAAGTGCGTAATATACGTCTTTTCCTGATAGTGCAGATAAACGAAACAATTACTACCCATTCCTTAATGTCGTGACTGCCAACGGACCCTCTTTTCCACTGCGCACTTCTTAAGGGAGACAATCGTGAACGAGTTCGGGCGCATTGCTGATGATCTAACGTCTTTAGAGATGCGGCTGGAGGGTATGTTTGATTCCACTCAAGCAAAGCCTCTTAAGGCGGCATTGCAGCGAGCGTTCATAGAGGCTTGCAAAGCAAGCCGGGCGCAGCGCCTAGAGGATGAAAGTTCAGCGCAGGCCCCCCAAGCGCCCCACGCCAACGCGCCGAGCAGGCGAAAAGGAAGCGCAATCGGGGCCCTCAGCCAAAAGAAGTCCGCGGTCACGCAGATGCGCTCAGCTCAGTTGAGCGCATAATTACCTTGCGGCTTGCTCGCTGGCCGCTGCGCCTGATCGGTTTTTAGGTCAGGCTTGCGCAGAAACGTTGAATACGCCGGCAGGCGTCTTCCAGCGCCGAATTCGCCGTGGCGTAGGAAATGCGAAAGCACGGCGAGGAACCAAAGGCTGCGCCGTGGACCGCCGCTACGCCTTCAGCCGCCAGCAATTGCTTTACGAATGTTTCGTCGTCGACGATCTGCACGCCATTGGGCGCTGTTTTGCCGATGGCGCCCGCACACGACGGATAGACATAAAACGCGCCTTCTGGCGTCGCGCATTTCAAACCCGTCGCCTGGTTGAGCATGCTGACCACTAAATCGCGGCGCTGTTTGAAGATTTCGTTGTTCTTGGCGATGAAGTCCTGCGGGCCATTTAAGGCCTCGACCGCCGCCCATTGCGAAATCGCCGTCGGGTTGGAGGTTGACTGACTTTGCAGCGTCGCCATCGCCTTGATGAGCGGCTCCGGTCCTGCGCCATAGCCGATGCGCCAGCCCGTCATGCAATAGGATTTCGACACGCCGTTCATCGTCAGCGTGCGGTCGTATAGGCGCGGCTCCACCTGCGCCATGGTGGTGAATTCGAAGCCGTCATAGACAAGGTGTTCGTAGATGTCGTCCGACAGGATCCAGACGTGAGGATGCTTCACCAGGACTTCAGATAAAGCTTTCAACTCCGCGCGCGAATAGGCTGCGCCTGTCGGGTTCGACGGCGAGTTGAAGATCAGCCACTTGGTCTTCGGCGTGATGGCGCGCTCAAGATCGGCGGGCGTCAGCTTGAAATTGTCTTCTAGGCGCGCTTCCACGACCACGGGCGTGGCGTCGCACAGGAGCACGATGTCCAGGTAACTCACCCAATAGGGCGCTGGCACGATCACTTCGTCGCCTTTGTTGAGCGAGGCCAACAGCGCGTTGAACAGCACCTGCTTGCCGCCGGTGGACACGCAGATCTGGCTTGGCTTGTAGTCCAGGCCATTTTCGCGCTTGAACTTGGCGGCGATCGCGTTCTTCAGCTCAATAATGCCGTCCACTGCGGTATATTTGCTCTCACCACGGCGAATGGCGGCGATGGCCGCTTCCTTGATGTTTTCCGGGGTGTCGAAGTCCGGCTCGCCCGCCGCCAAGCCGATAATGTCCCGTCCTTCAGCTTTCAGCTTCTTGGACAGATCGTTCATGGCGATCGTGGGGGACGGCTTGATTCGCCGCAGCGCATCAGCGAGGCGCAATTCGGACATGGATTACTCCCATCGGGCCGGAAACAGTTGATTGAAAAGGGGCCCCTTGAAACGGCGCGGACCATAGTTGCGTCATGAAAGGGCAACAAGGACCAAAACGCGTTTTTAGACACCTTCTGGCCTCGGGCGGGGATTTGCAGGCCTGGCGTCGCCCTAAAGCGTGTTCCCACGCGTGGCCAATACCCTGCGCGCGTCGTCTAGCTCGAGGGTGATGTCGCTGCGCAGGCCATCGGCCAGCATGGAGCGCGTGATCCGCTCAAAAAAGGCGATGAAGCGGGCGATCTTTTGCCGTTCCGCTTCGTTGAGTGCGCGGCCAAGCGCTGTTTCTTCTTGCTGGCAGCGCCAGGCATGCACAATTTCGAACGACGGAGCCTTTAAGAACAAGATGGCGTCCAGCCGGGCAAAGAGGCTCGCGTAGTCGCCTTCCAGATGCGCGTTGACGGCGCGCCGCCAAGATCCATCTCTATCCTCGTCGCGCTCTAGCGTATTGACCGGTGCAGCAAGGTCTTTGGCGCTTTGCGGCAGGGCTCCAAAACACCAGCCTTCAAGAAAGATGACGCTAGGGCGGCCGTGGAAGGTGCGCCAAGTTTCGGGGGGGAGTGGTTCGTCCCGCAACTTGTCGAAAGCGGGCAGCTTGGTTTGCGATTCCGAATCAGCCTTGAGCAAGGCGTCGAGCGTTGCGTTCAAATGGCCGATGTCATGAGTTCCAGGAACGCCTCTGGTCGCAAACAAGGGGTGTGCGGCTCCGCTCCGCGCACGCCGGATCGCGGAGGGTAGATAAAAATCATCCAAGGATAGATTGATTGCGCCGGGCACTGAGTCGGCGGCGGTGCGGGCCAGCCAGGATTTGCCGCTGCCTTGCGCGCCGGAGATTCCGACAATGGGCGCGCGGGCGCCGCAACACGATAAAGCGATGTCTAAGGCCCATTTGACGGCGTCGATTGTCTGCATACGTCTCCGCCAAAAGGCTTAATCTATCGATACAGGTGGGAAAGTCGGTTCTGGCGCCAATACGCCGCCAGGCGCCACAATTCCGCCTTCGGTTCTTCCCACGGGCGTCTTGCTTCGCCGTCAAATTAAAAAGTGGTATGGTGCAGCCATCCTCCGGCTCCTTCTGGCCGGATCAGGGGAAGAATCATGAAACCGCGCCGTTTTGAGGCGGTAGGCCTCAGTGTCTTAGTGGGATGGGCCGTCCTGGCCGTCTCAACCATCAGCAGCGTCAGCGCACATGCGGATAACTCGCCCGGCGCCAAGGTTTCTTCACCGCGCCTTGTGACCCTCGACGAAGTTGGCACTGGCGCGCTTCTCTTCAAGACGAAGGAAGCGGGCAAATATATCGAAGCGCCGATCGTCGCCGCTGACGTGAAAATGGACGTTTCTGGTCCTGTTGTCCGCTCGAAGGTGACGCAACGCTTCACCAACCCATCTAAGAATTGGGTCGAGGCCATATACGTTTTTCCGCTGCCGGAAGATTCGGGCGTCGATACGTTGAAGATTATCGTCGGTGATCGTTTCATCGACGGCAAGATTAAGGAGCGCGCTGAGGCGCGCGAGATTTACGAGCAAGCCAAGCGAGAAGGCAAAAAGGCTGGTCTGCTCGAACAAGAGCGGCCGAATATGTTCACCACGTCGGTCGCGAATATCGGTCCAAATGAATCCGTCTCGGTACAAATCGAATATCAAGATACCGCCAAGATGAAGGACGGCGCCTGGGGTGTGCGCTTCCCGCTGGTGGTGGGACCACGCTACATCCCCGACCCACGTCCCGCGCTGGTGGCTGATATCGGGCCCAACGGCTTTGCGGTGAAGGACCCCGTGCCGGATCGGAATCGCGTTTCGCCGCCGGTGATGAACCCCAAGGATGAGCCGCAAGGCACGATCCGTCTGCCGGTGACGATGAGCGTCGATGTGAAAGCTGGCTTTGCGATCGACAAGATCGAAAGCACCTCGCACGCAATCAAGATCGACAAGAAGTCGGATTCTGAATCCATCGTCACGCTGAAGGATGAGCGGGTTCCCGCCAATCGCGACTTCACCTTGTCGTGGAAGGGCAAAGCCGGCGCCGATCCGAAAGCAGGCCTGTTCTACGAACACTATAATGGCGAGACCTATGTGCTCGCGATGGTTGCGCCGCCGGCCGCAGCAAAGCCCGTCAAGCCGCGCCCGCGCGAGAGCATCTTTGTGATCGACAATTCGGGCTCGATGTCCGGGCCGTCGATGGAAGAAGCCAAGAAATCGCTGCTGTTCGCGCTCGGCCGCATGAAGCCGGAGGACAAATTCAACGTTATCCGCTTCGACGATACGATGGACCAGCTCTATCCGAACGCCGTTGCGGCGTCGGATGAGAATATCGAGCGCGCGAAAGTGTTCGTTGCCGGTCTGGAAGCCACCGGCGGCACCGAAATGCTGGCCCCGATGAAGGCGGCTTTGGTCGATCCGAACCCGGACGACAAAAAGTTTGTGCGTCAGATCGTGTTCATCACCGATGGCGACATCGGCAATGAGAACGAAGTGCTGCAGGCCGTCTCTACGGGTCTGGGCCGTTCGCGTATCTTCACCGTGGGCATCGGCACGGCGCCAAACACATTCTTCATGACGCGTGCGGCGCGCACTGGCCGCGGCTTCTTCACCTATATCGACGACGTCGCGAAGGTGGAGGAGCAGGCGCAGATTCTGTTCACGGCGCTGGAAAGCCCTGTGATGACGGATCTTGCCGCGCGCTTTGCGTCGAATGCGCAGATCGAAGCCTTCCCTGCGCCGTTGCCTGACCTTTATGCGGGTGAGCCGGTTGTACTGACCGCGAAACTGCCAAGCCGGTCGGGTAACGTGCGCGTGAGCGCCGATCTGGCTGGTAAACCATGGGCGGTCGATCTGCCGCTCGACAAAGCCGCGCCTGCAACGGGCATCGCTAAATTGTGGGCGCGCGCCAAGATCGAAAACATTGAGGAAGGCCAATTCGAAAACGTCGCGCAGGAAACAATCGATTCGGGTGTTCTAAAGACCGCGCTCGATTACAATCTGGTCTCGCGTCGCACCTCGTTGGTGGCGATCGACGTTACGCCCACGCGGCCGGCCAATGAGCCGACCATCCGTCAGGATGTGCCGACGATGCTGCCGGCGGGTTGGGACTTCGACAAAGTGTTCGGCAAGGACATCATGCTGCGCATCGAAACCGCGCCGCAAATGCCGGATGATTTGTTGCAGCTGCTCTACAACGAAAAAGAAGCCCAGAAGCTGGCGGTCGAGGAAGGCATTGACCTTCCCGCGGGCGGCAGCCCCTGGGATGTGATGGTGATCTTCGGCCTCTTCTTGATGGCGGGCGGCGTGTGCATCATCTGGACGGAACGCCGCAGGGCTCAGAATTAAGAGCTCCGCGGGGCGATGGGGGCCCTCTCTTCCGGTACTGCCTTGAGCAGCCGGAAGAGAGGACGCCCCAGAGCCCTTCCCGCTCGGAATGAATGAAACCGATCGGATAAGAAGGGCTCTGCTGCTAAGTGGAGACCCATTTTTGCCCGATTTGAGTTGCGTAACTCAAATCGGGGATGGGTCTAAAGTCGCCTAAACTCAGTGCGTAAAGACGGACCATGTCGAAACAGATCAAGACCCAAACCGAAATGCTGCAGGCGACGCGCTTCAAGCGCAGCGCGTTCCGCTTTGTCGCGGCGGCCGCCCTGATCGGGACGGGCGCTTATATGTTTTGGCAGGGCGCTTTTCTCTACGCCAAGGCGCAGCTTGCGGACGTGCTGCTGGAGCAAGCCTGGTCTGACACACTCGCTGATGCGAGCGGCGGTAAAGCGGGCGCATTGAACAAGCCGTGGCCGTGGGCGGACATGGCGCCGATCGCCAAGATCGAAGCGCCGCGTCTGGGGCAGGAAGAGATCGTGCTGTCGCAGGCCTCCGGCGAGGCCATGGCCTTTGCGCCGGGCTGGGTGACCTCCAGCGCCAAGCCGGGAACGCAAGGCGTGTCCGTGATTGCCGCACACCGCAACACCCATTTCCGTTTCCTGAAAGACGTGAAGAACGGCGACGACATCAAACTGACCACGGCCGACGGCAAGGTGCGCGCCTATAAGGTGACTGGCCAGGAAGTGGTGCGCTGGAACAAGTCTGGCATCGACCCGCATGCGTCCGGCAATACGCTGGCGTTGGTTACCTGCTGGCCGGTTGAAGCGATGGAGCCCGGCCCTATGCGTTTGGTCGTCTATGCCGAAGCGGCGAAGAACCCACCCGCGAATGGCGCGATGATGGCTGCGCGTTAGGGCGCTTGACGCCGAGGGTGTGGCTGCGCGACATCGCGCTTTATGAATCACCTTTACGATCTCATCCGCCAGCGCGCGTCCGACGATTCTGCGCCGTTTCTAATTGAACCGGGCGGCGCGCATTATACTTACGGCGATGCCTTCGCCTGGGCTGGCCGGTACGCCAATGTGCTGCGCGCTTCGGGGGTGAAGCCTGGCGATCGCGTGGCGGTGCAGGTCGAAAAATCGCCGGCGATGCTGTTTCTCTATTTGGCGTGTGTGCGCGCCGGGGCGATCTTCCTGCCGCTGAATACGGCCTATACGTTGGCGGAGCTGGACTACTTTATCGGGGATGCAGAGCCGTCCTTGATTGTCTGCGATCCGTCCAAGCTTGACGGCGTGCGCGGCATCGCGCGCAAGGCGGCAATCGAGACGTTGGATAAGGCCGGCAAGGGTTCGTTCTTCGAGAAGGCGCAAGCCGCATCGCCGGATTTCGAAAACCTCGAATGTGGGCCGGAGGATCTGGCAGCGATCCTTTACACGTCCGGCACTACGGGGCGCTCGAAAGGCGCGATGCTCTCCCACGACAATCTCGCCAGCAATTCGCTGATGTTGGTGGAGTATTGGCGTTGGACGTCGAGGGACGTGCTGTTGCACGCGCTGCCAATCTATCACACGCATGGCCTTTTCGTGGCGACGAACGTCACGATGTTCTCCGGCGCCAGTATGATCTTCATGGCGAAGTTCGATCCGGATCAGATCTTCGCGCAAATGCCGGACGCCACCGCCATGATGGGTGTGCCGACCTTTTATGTGCGCCTCGTCGACGATGCGCGCCTGACGCGTGAGTCCACTAAAAACATGCGCGTGTTCATTTCCGGCTCCGCGCCCTTGCTGGCGGATACCCACGATGCGTTTCGTGAAAAGACTGGCCACGCCATTCTCGAACGCTATGGCATGACCGAAACGAACATGAACACGTCCAACCCTTATGACGGTGATCGCGTGGCGGGAACGGTGGGCTTTGCGTTGCCTGGAGTCTCTTTGCGTGTGGTCGATCCTGCGACCGGCAAGATTCTTGCCGCTGATGAGATCGGCATGATCGAAGTGAAGGGCGCAAACGTCTTCAAGGGCTATTGGCGTATGCCGGAAAAGACCGCCGCCGAATTCAAGGCCGACGGCTTTTTCATCACCGGCGATCTGGGGAAAGTGGATGCAGCCGGCTATGTGCAGATCGTCGGGCGCGGCAAGGATCTGGTGATCTCCGGCGGCTTCAACGTCTATCCAAAAGAGGTTGAAACCGAGATCGATGTGCTGCCCGGCGTCATCGAGAGCGCCGTGATCGGCGTGCCGCACAAGCAATTCGGCGAAGGCGTGACGGCGATTGTGGTGGCGCGGCCAGATGGCGGCGTCACGGAAGAAAGCGTGCTTGCTGCGCTGAACGATCGCCTTGCGAAATTCAAACAGCCCAAGCGCGTGATCGTCGTCGCCGACCTCCCGCGAAACGCCATGGGAAAGGTGCAGAAGAACGTGCTGCGCGACACCTACAAAGATCTCTATCGCGAATCCTAAAAGACGAGCCGCCAACCTTGGGCTGGCGGCTCGCTGTTCGTTTAGGTTTGGAGGCGTCTACGCCTTCAGCTTTTCCATATTGGCCTTGCCGCCGCGCAGCAGCTGGCCGGAATGGACATTCGTTTGTTTGTCGTTTTCGATCGTGATTTGACCGTTGACGAAAACGTAGTGATAGCCCGAGCCGCCGGAGACCAGCCGGTATTCGTCGCCGGGCAAATCGCGGACAAATTCGGGGAAATTGAAGGTCAGATTGTCGTAGTCGTAGACGATGATGTCGGCCACGGCGCCTTCGCGGATCGTGCCGCGATCCTTAAAGCCTGCGCAATAGGCCGGCAGCGCCGACAAACGCCAATGCGCTTCTTCGAGTGAGCTCATCTCATATTCGCGCACATAGCGGGAGATGTATTCCGTGCCATAGGATCCGCACGCCAAATATTTGATGTGGGCGCCGCCGTCCGACAAACCGGGGATGATGTAGGGATCGTCGATCAGATCCTTGATGCCTTCGATCGTGGTGTCGAATTGCGCCGTTTGGAAGCTGGTCTCCAGCTTGTCCTCGACGACGACGTCGCACACGACATCGACTGGATGTGCGTCGAGCGCTTGCGCAATCTCGCTGATGCGCTTGCCTTCGAATTTCTTGAACTTCTTCGACTTGGTCTTCAGCAAGATCGTGTCGGCGATAGAGTCGATGAACATGTATTTCAGCGGTTCGCCGCGCAGCGTCTCGCGGGTCACCGGATCGGCGAGGTTTGCGAGCTTCTTGTCTTTGGGCACGTCCGGGCCGGCATATTCGTTCCAGACCTTGCCCCACAGGTCCCAATAATCGAACGTGAAGACCAGCGGTGGATTTTGCGTGATGCCCTGGCCATAGATGCGCAGGCCTTTTTCGCGGCAGGATTTGAACCAGGCAAAGAGATCGGGACGCATGGCGGCCATTGCGCCGCCGGAGGGCGGCACGGCTTGCCAGATGATTGGGGCGCCGGAGACGCGCGCCATATCTTCCCAATGTTCGCGTGGCAGCATGGCGCCGGACAGCTCGATAAAGCCTTCGCCGCGGTCGCCGAGCACTTTGGCTAGCGCCATGCGCGTTTCTGGATGCATGACGTCGGTTGGCATCGGTGTGCCGTCATAATCGGATTGCGCGGCGCCGCCGGATGTGGTCGCGCTCGGATCGCCCGCAACGCCCAGACATTGCGCCGACCAGCCGCAGGCGCCGGCATCCATGGCTTCGTTGAGAATCTCGACCATTTCGGCGTGTTCTTTGTCGGTCGGCTTGCGGCCGGCCTTGGCGTCTTCCAGACCCATGACCCAGATCAAAAGCGGATTGACCGGCATATAAGGCAGGACGTTCACGGCCAAGGGCTGTTTGTCCATGCTGTCGAGCATTTCGGGATAGGTTTCCCAATCCCAGGGGATGGCGGCTTCCATTGTCTTCATCGGAATTGCTTCGACCTTGGTCATGGAGAGCATGGCGCGCTGACGGAATTTCTTCTTGAGCGGCGCGAAGCCAAAGCCGCAATTGCCGACGACGACAGAGGTCACGCCGTTCCAGCCGGATGTGGTGAGATACGGATCCCAAAACACTTGCGCGTCATAGTGCGTGTGCAAATCGATGAAGCCGGGCGCGATCACGAGTCCTGTGGCGTCGATCTCGCGCTTGGATTTGCCTTTGGTGATCTTGCCGACCTTGGTGATGATCCCGTTTTTAATGCCGACATCGCCGATAAATCGCGGATTGCGCGCGCCGTCGATGATCATCCCGTTCCGGATGATGGTGTCATATTTAGACATGCCGATACCTCTCCTGGGTTCTTTTTGTTATTTTATTGCGGGCCATGGAACGTGACGCCGGCGCCCACTTTAGCGGCTGCATTCTAGCCGCCACATTTGCCTTTGACTTGACGCCCGTCAACTCACCTGTTGGGAGCGGTAAGGATGCCTTAGAAATCAAACTCGCCGACCAAGGGGGTGTGGTCGGAAGGTTTCTCCCAGCCGCGCGGTTCTCTGTCGATGGCGACGGTGCGCAGGCGTTCGGCGGCTTGCGCTGAGAGCGCCATGTGGTCGATGCGGATGCCGTTGTTCTTGGGCCACGCTCCGGCTTGGTAGTCCCAGAAGGTGTATTGGTGGGGGCGGCCGTCCAACGCCATATAAGCGTCGGTGAATCCGAGGTTCAGCAAGGTGCGCCAAGCGGCGCGGGATTCCGGCTGATAGAGCGCGTCGTTGGCCCAGGCTGCTGGGGTCTGGCAATCTTCCGGACGCGGAATGACATTGTAATCTCCGGCCAGGATCACCGGCTCTTCCAGCTTCAGAAGCTCTTTTGCGTGCGCATGCAGGCGGCCAAACCAATCGAGCTTGTAGGTGAATTTTTCCGTGCCGAGCGGATTGCCGTTCGGCAGATAAAGAGAGGCGATTCGAAAAGGCTTGGGGCCGCCAATCACGCACTCGATATAGCGCGCTTGTTCATCGCCTTCGCCGCCGGGCAGTCCGCGCAGCGTTTCGTCGATCGGGAGCTTTGAGAGGATCGCGACGCCATTATAAGTTTTCTGGCCGTGCGTTTGCACATTGTAGCCAAGATCCTCGATCTGCTGGCGCGGAAATTTCGCGTCTTCGCATTTGAGTTCCTGCAGGCACACGATATCCGGCGCGGCAACCTTGAGCCATTGCTCAACGACGCCCAAACGCGCGGTGACTGAATTCACGTTCCATGTTGCGATTCGCATGCAAGCTCCGGACAGATCGTACGATCAGGAACGAAACGTCACGAACTCGTCGACGGCCGCACGCTTGGAGCGATAGGCGTTGATCTGCGCGTTCGGATCGGCGTAGCCGAGCGCCATGCCGCAATGAATGACGTCGTTTTCTCCCAGGCCGAAATGCGCGTGCAACCGTTCCCGGTACATCGCCCACCACAATTGGTAGCAGGTCGAAACGCCGCGCTCAAACGCGGTCAGAGCGATACTCTGCATGAGCGCGCCCATATCGACCCACTGGGCGTGCGGTAGTCTTTTGTCGGTGATGAAAAAGAGCGCAGCGGGTGCGCCGTAGAATTCAGCGTTGCGCGCCATTTGCGCGCGGCGCGCTGCGCGATCCTCCCGTGGGATGCCTAATTGCTCGAAGCGCTCAGCCGCCACCTGCGCACGCCGCGAGAGATACGGCTCGAACAATTCATGGAGATGCATTGGATAGTCGCCTTCTTCAGTCGGCGCTTTTTCCGCGACGGCTTGGCGACCAATGGCGGCGACCGCGTCTCGCGCTGCGCCGGTCAAGGCGATGACGCGCCAGGGCTGGAGGTTGCTGCCTGAAGGGGCGTAACGCGCGATCTCGAGAATTTCGCGCAGTGTGGCTTCAGAAACTGGGTCGGGACGGAACGCGCGAATGGAGGTGCGGCCAAGAATTGCCTCGTCAACGCGCATGGATCGTCTTTCCGAAAACTAGACTGAGAACGAAGCGCCGCAGCCGCAGCCGCTTTTCGCATTGGGATTTTGCACCTGGAACGAGGCGCCGATCAGGGAGTCGATGAAATCGACCTCGGAGCCGGAGATCAAGTCCAAGGCCGCCACATCTACGGCTAGGGTTGCGCCGTCGCGCTCAATGATGAGGTCGTCCGCTTCTGGGCCCGGCACTAAGCTGAATTCGTACTGGAAACCCGAACAGCCGCCGCCATTGACGGCCAAACGCAACATTTTCGCGTCGGTCTGCGTTTGCAGGACCTTGCATATGCGCTTAGCGGCGTTTTCGGTCAGGGTGATGGGGAGGGTATCGGGACTTATCATAGAATCCGTCTTAAGAACTAAGCCCTTAAGGCTCCACTATCGCGCATTACGGGCGCCGCACCCTTATATGCGTATTCGCGGCGGGAAACGGAAGGGCAATCCCCATGGCCATGGATGGAGCAGGGAAATCTGCCGGCGTTCGGGGGCGGGCGAATTATGCCGTCGCTTGGGAAACCTCCCGCGGCCGGCTGCATCCGGAAAACGAAAGCGCGACCCGCACGCCGTTCCAGCGGGACCGCGATCGGATAATCCACTCCACCGCCTTTCGGCGCCTGAAGCAGAAAACGCAGGTTTTCGTCGCCCATGAGGGTGATCATTACCGCACCCGCCTCACCCATTCGCTAGAAGTAGCGCAGATCGCCCGCACCGGCGCCCGAATCCTGGGCTTGGATGAGGATCTGACGGAAACCCTGGCGCTTGCGCATGATCTCGGTCATCCGCCCTTCGGTCATGCCGGCGAGCGCGCGCTGAATGTGTGCATGAAAGCCTTTGGCGGCTTCGATCACAACGCGCAGGCTTTGCGGCTCGTCACCAAGCTGGAAGAGCGCTATCCGCAGTTTGATGGCCTGAACCTGACCTGGGAAACCCTTGAAGGTCTCGTAAAGCACAACGGCCCGCTGTTGCGCGAGGGCCGCACTTTGGCGGATTTGCCTGGTTATATTGGCGAATATGACGCCCTTCATCCCCTCGAACTGGATTCTTACGCCAGTTTGGAAGCGCAGATGGCGGCGCTTTCGGACGATATCGCCTACAACAATCACGACATCGATGACGGACTTCACGCGGGATTGTTTACGCTCGAGGAGCTTGCCGGACGATCCGCGTTGGTGGCGGAGACTTTGGCGCACTGCCGGAGCGATTACCCATCTTTGGCGGGGTCGCGTCTGGTCGCTGAAGTGGTGCGGCGGCTGATTGGCGTCTGGATGGACGACCTGATGGCGCAGACCCAGCGCAATCTGGCGGACGTTGCGCCTCAATCTGCTGGAGACGCCCGCGCGGCGGGCCGGCCCTTGGTGGCGTTTTCGCCCGAAATGCAGGCGCGCGATCAGGATTTGCGCGCGTTCCTGACTGAGCGAATGTACCGGCATTATAAAGTGAACCGGATGATGAGCCAGGCGCAGCGCGTGGTGGCCGCGCTTTTTGAGCTGTTTCTCTTGGAGCCGGAAACCTTGCCGCCCGAATGGTATGGTCGCGCCAAGGGGCAGGAGCAGGGCAAGAAGGCGCGATTGGTCTGCGACTACATTTCGGGGATGACAGATTCCTTTGCGTTGGAGGAGCATCGCCGCTTGTTCAATCTTGAGCGCTGGATTTAAGCCGGTGGTGCAAATTTTGCCCACCAGCCCAAAATTTTAATTTTCCACATAATTTAAGTAACTGAAATATAAAGACATCGCTGCTGCAATGACCTTTTGGCGCAAGGCAGGTGTTAACCATGTTGTGTGTTAGATAGCCTGAAGTGATTCGGCTTGGGGTGTGGATATCTCAGCCTGGACGTTCACGAATTTGATGCTGAGGGCGCGGCATGAAGAACCGGGACGACGACGACGAGGAATATTCGGGGCGTTTTTCCTCTGATTACCGTGAGGAAGATACCGAGTTTGATGCGCAGGACGAGGAAGAGCCGCGCCGTGGCGTGCTTGCTTTTGTCATCGCGCTCGGAATTTTGGTGGTCGTTAGCACCGTCATTTGGAACGCCTATCGCTCCGGCGTTCGTGAAGGGGGCCGCGACGCCCCGCCGCGGATCGTCGCCGAAGGGCCGGCCAAGGTCGCGCCGATCGATCCAGGCGGAGAAACAGTGCCGGGCCAGGACGTCGCCATTTATGACGAACTCGACGGCGCCCAAACGGCTGACGCACAGCCGCCCGTCGCAGAAACCCCGCGCGCGCCTTCGCAAGGTCTGACGGACGCCGCCCCGCCGGTTTTGGCGCCGAAGCCGCTCGCGGCTGCGGGTGGGCCATCGAGCGCACCAACACTTCCTGCGCCGTCCAGCAACGCCAATTTTGCCATTGTGCGCAACGGCCCTTTCATGGCGCAAATCGCCGCGTTGCGTTCGGAAGACGCGGCGAATGCGGAATGGGCCAAGGTCTCGCGCCTGGCGCCGGACCTTTTCGTGAATGCGCAAAAAGACATCCAAAGAGCAGATCTCGGCGCGAAAGGCGTCTTCTACCGGTTGCGCGCCGGCAGCTTCGCATCACGCGATGCGGCGGATGCGTTTTGCGATCAAGTGCAGGCATCCGGCAGCGGATGTATTGTGGCGGCGCGATGAAGTCTTCGGCGGCGATTTACGGTTGGCGTAAACCTACGCTGGATGCGGACGTGCGCGCGTTCTTCGCGGATGCGCGGCCGTGGGGCCTCATCTTGTTTCAAGGCGCGTGCGAAAGCCGAGCGCAAGTGAAGGCGCTCGTCCAGGATTTTCAGCACGCCGTCGGCCGTGACGCTTTGGTGTTTATCGATCAAGAGGGCGGGCGCGTGGCGCGCTTGAAGCCGCCGCATTGGCCAGTTTTTCCTGCTGCGCGTCATTATGCGGAATTGTTCGGCCGTGATTGTGACGGGGGCGTTGAAGCTGCGCGGCTCGGGCATCGCCTGATCGCGCATGAATTGCATCAGATCGGCATTCGCGCTGATTGTGCGCCGGTGTTGGATATTCCGCAGCCCAATGCACATCCGATCATCGGTGATCGCGCGTTTGGCTATGATCCCGAGACTGTGGCGATCCTCGGCAAGGCTGCGCTCGACGGTCTTGACGACGGGGGCGTCGCGGGTGTGATTAAGCACATTCCTGGACATGGCCGCGCCGACGCAGATTCGCATTTGTCGTTGCCCAATGCGCACGCGAAACGCGCATCGTTGGAAGCGTTCGACTTTAAACCGTTCCGCGCGCTGAATATGGCGCCGATGGCGATGACGGCGCATGTTTTGTACCCGGCGCTCGATCCGGATCGCTGCGGTACGTTATCCCCAATCATCATCGAAGACGTCATCCGCACCAGGATCGGTTTTGACGGTCTGTTAATGACGGATGATCTGGATATGAAAGCCTTGGGGGGCGCCATGGCGATGAAGGTCGAGGACGCATTGAAGGCCGGCTGCGACGTCGCGCTGCAATGCTCGGGTGAGTTGAAAGACATGATTGAAGCTGCGAGGGCCGCGCCGCTCCTGAGTGGTCAGGCGCTACGGCGTGCGGAAACTGCGGATGCGGCGGCGCGCCGTCAGCCGAAAGAGTTTGACGTTGACGCTGGGTGGATGCGGTTGCGCGAATTGTTGGCGCATGGCGAGGAGGCGGTGGCGTGAGCGCGGACGAATCCGAACTCAATCTGCAGGACATTGAAGCCGAAGACGCGCTTGTCGTTGACGTCGAAGGCTATGACGGACCTCTGCACGTTTTGCTGATGCTGGCGCGCGAGCAGAAAGTGGATCTGCGGCGCATCTCTGTTCTAAGATTGGCCGAGCAATATTTGGAATTCATTCGCTCGGCGCAAAACCTTCGTCTGGAGCTGGCCGCAGATTACCTCGTGATGGCGTCGTGGCTGGCGTTTTTGAAATCGCGTCTGCTTTTGCCGCAAAAAGAGCGCGTCAAGGAAGACGAGCCTGATCCGGAAGAAGTCGCGCGCCGATTGGCGTGGCGCTTGAAGCGTCTGGAGGCCATGCGCCAGGCGGCCGAAGAATTGTTTGATCGCGCGCTCTTGGGGCAGGACGTGTTCGGCCGGGGCGATCCTGAAGTCCGCCTCGCCAAGCGCTCCGGCGCCCCGGAGGTCGATCTTTGGGATATGCTGAAGGCTTACGCTCAACAGCGCTCGCGCGGCGTCGTGAAGGTTTACGTGCCAAAGGCCCCGGTTGTGTTCGGCTTGGAAGCCGCTCGCAAGCGCTTGGAATCCCTTTTGGGGGACCTTCCGGAATGGCGCTCCATTCTTGAAATCGCGCCACAAGCGAGCAGTCTGCCGGGCGAGCCGCCTAAATCCTCGTGTTTGGCGTCCACATTCGCGGCCAGTCTGGAATTGGCGCGTGACGGGCGCGTTGAAATAAGACAAATGGGCGCCTTCGCGCCGCTTTATGTCCGGGCCAGGAGCGTCGCATGATGTTTGGAAAGAAGGTTATGGTCGCTTCTTCCGGGGCCGACATGAACGACGGTGAAGACGGGATCCACGGTGCGGTGCAAAGGCTTGCCGCCGCAAGCGCTGACGCCTTCGAGACTGTCAAAGCCCATGGGCTAAGCGGCGATCTGGCCGTGACCATGCGCGAGATCGAAGCGTTGCTATTCGCAGCGCCAGGGCCGCTCTCTGCCGCTGATATGATTCAGCGTTTGCGAGACGGCTCAGATGTCGGCGGCGCCTTGATGGCGTTGAAGCGTCTTTACGATGGGCGCGGCGTAAATCTGGTTGAAGTGGCGGGAAAATGGCGTTTCCTCACGGCCTCCGACCTTGGCTATGTCTTCGGGGAAGTGAAGGAAGAACCGCGCCGGCTGTCCAAGGCTGCGCTCGAGACCCTCGCCGTTGTGGCTTACCACCAGCCGGTAACACGCGCCGAGATTGAGCAAGTTCGAGGCGTGGCGGTGTCGAAAGGCACGTTGGACGCCCTGATTGAAGTGGGTTGGGTCCGCCCCCGCGGGCGCCGCCGGGCGCCGGGCAAGCCGCTGACTTATGGAACCACCGAGAATTTCCTGCTGCATTTCGGCCTGTCCAGCGTCGACGATTTGCCGGGCAAAGGCGATCTGGTGGCGCAAGGGCTGCTGGATTCGCGTGTTATCGATATTATCGACATCCCGACGCCGGGCGCCGGTAGCGATGACGAGGAGCCCTTGGATGCGGCTCAAGCCGATGCTTTGTTCCATACAGACTTTATGGACGCCCCAGGCGAAGAAGCCGAAGCGAAGCCGGACGAAGAGCCTTCAGAGCCTCAGGCCTAAAGAAAAGGCCGGGCAGGTCTCCTCAACAAACGTTTTAGATTGCCGCGCTGACAGGCTGTCCTTTGTTTTGTAAAGGAAGAGCCGTTGGCGGCTCGCATCAGCGCGCGCCCCGCGCTATATGTCATTCGTCAGGGTCGATTGGTGCGTCAAGTCGCCCTTCTGAGGAGACGAATTATGGGCAGTTTCAGCCTCATGCATTGGCTGGTGGTGATCGTGGTCGCCTTGATCCTGTTTGGGGGCAAGGGTCGTCTGACCAATGTGATGGGCGATTTGGCTTCCGGCATTAAGAGCTTTCGCAAGGGTTTGACCGACGAAGAAAAGTCGGAAGCTGAAAAGCCCAAGCCCGAAAAGCCCCGCGCCATCGAAGATTTTTCCGCCAAAGAGCGGGATAAGACCAACGTCTAAATCGGGTGTCAGGATGGCGGTGTTTTGCACGTCCTGCTTTGCGTTGCGGCCAAAACGGCCGCGCGAATTTATGAATTGAACGCGCATGCTCCCCGGGATCGGCCTACAGGAAATGCTCTTGATCGTCATTGTGGCGATCACCGTGGTTGGACCCAAGGACCTGCCGCTTATGATGCGCAAGTTCGGGCGCTGGGTGTCCCGTATGCGCGCCATGGCGCACGAATTTCAAACAAGCTTTGAGGATTTGGCGCGTCAGGCGGAATTGGATGAATTGCGCAAAGAGGTTGAGGCCCTGCGCCGGGATACTGCGCGGGACCTCAATTCCATCAAGAACGCCGCCCATATCGACGAGACGTTGCCAGACTATGTGGCTGGCGGCATCAGCGCACCGGACGTGAAAGAGCAGGCGACGCAATCCGAACTGCCGTTTGATGCGCCTATGCTTGAGCCGTCGCCGGCCGCCAATGACGCGCTGCCCGAGAGGGCGCCGCAAAATGCTTTGGAGCCACGCTGATGGCGCATTCCACCCTAGAAGATGAGGACGCCGCACTGGAAGCCAGTCGTGCGCCTTTGCTCGATCATCTCAATGAATTGCGCGATCGCCTGATTAAATGCGTCGTCGCCATCGTGATCGGCGCGCTGATCAGTTATTATTTTGCGCCCAAGATTTTTGAGTTTCTTGTCCAACCCTATCGCTGGGCCGCCGAGTCTGTGCATGGCGGCAAAGCCACGCAGAACGCAGAGTTCATTTACAGCGGCCTTGAGCTTTTCATGGTCAACGTCAAGATCGCCATTTTCGGCGGCTTCGTTTTGGCGTTTCCGGTTATCGCGCTGCAGATTTATCGCTTCGTTGCGCCTGGTTTGTACAAGCATGAGCGCGGCGCCGTTGCGCCATTTTTGATTGCCTCGCCGGTGCTCTTCATCGCCGGCGCTTCGCTCGTTTATTTCCTCGTTCTGCAGATGGTGATGCGCTTCGCGCTGTCGCAGGAAATAAGCTCTACGGGCGTCCGGGTGGAGATGCTTCAGCGCGTGGGCGACTATTTGAATCTGGCGACCTCTTTGATCCTCGCGTTCGGCATCGCCTTCCAATTGCCCTTGGTGTTGGTGCTTTTGGGCAAAGCCGGTTTCGTCAATACCAAGCAATTGCGTGAGGGCCGGCGCTACGCCATTTTGATGATAGTCATCTTCGCCGCCGTTGTGACGCCGCCGGATGTGGTCAGCCAATTGTCGTTGGCGTTGCCGATGTGCCTATTATACGAGGGTTCGATCTACGCTGTGTTGCTTTCCGAACGCGGCGCCGCGAAGCGCGCCGCCGCAGAGGAAAAGAATGCGATCGATCCGGGCGCCAGCCCCGCGCCGTAGCCCATTTCCGATCGGAATTTCGTGAAAATCCAGCGCTTTTGACGTCTTCAGGACGCAAAGGCGCTCGATTCCATTCTAAAATGCTCTAGACCGTCACTGACACCCTGCCGGACTTTCAAATGCACGACATCAAATATATTCGCGAGAACCCCGCCGCTTTCGATGCTGGATTGGCGCGTCGCGGGCTCTCCTCAATGTCTGGCGATTTGGTTGCACTCGACGCGCATTTACGCGCCGTCACCACCGCCAAGCAGGAAGGCGAAACGACCCGCAACGCCGCCTCAAAAGCGATCGGCGCGGCGAAAGCTAAAAAGGACGAGGCCGAAGCGCAGCGTCTGATGGGCGCGGTCGAGATCGCGAAAAAGCAGATCGACGAGCAGGGGAAGCGCGAGGCGGAATTGGCGCAGCAGCTCCAAACCATGCTTTCGCAAATCCCGAACATTCCCGCAGACGATACGCCGGACGGCCCGGATGAGAGCGCGAACGTTGAATTGCGCAAAGTCGGGGAACTGCCCCGATTTGATTTCACGCCCAAGTCGCATGTCGACCTGGGCGAGGCCATGGGGCTTATGGATTTCGAAAGCGCGGCCAAACTATCCGGCGCCCGCTTTGTGGCGCTGAAGGGCCCGCTGGCGCGGCTGGAGCGCGCAATCGCCGCCTTCATGCTGGATCTGCATACAACCGAGTTCGGCTACACTGAAATCGCGCCGCCTTTGTTGGTGAAGGACCATGTCATGTTCGGCACGGGGCAGCTGCCGAAATTCGTGGACGATCAGTTCACCGCAGCGCGCACCGTCAGCCGGCAGGAATTGCTGCTGCAGGCCCTCGATAAATTCGACGACGAATTTGAAGCGCGCGCGGCGCGCGGTCCGGTCAAGCCGAGTCTTGTGATGGCGGATATTTTGGAGACGGCGCCGACGCGCGAGGATTTTTGGCTGATTCCGACGTCCGAAGTGCCAATGACCAATATGGTGCGTGAGCAAATTCTAGACGAGACGGGATTGCCGCTGCGCATGACGGCGGATACGCCGTGCTTTCGCGCCGAAGCAGGCGCCGCCGGCCGAGATACGCGCGGCATGATCCGTCTGCACCAGTTTCGCAAAGTGGAGCTGGTTTCCATTACGACGCCGGAGCAATCCGCCGCCGAGCATGAGCGCATGACGGCTTGCGCCGAAGAAGTGCTGAAACGATTGGGTCTGGCGTATCGCGTCGTTGCGCTTTGCACCGGGGACATGGGGTTTAGTGCGAAGAAGACCTACGACATCGAAGTCTGGCTGCCGAGCCAGGATAAATATCGCGAAATTTCGTCGTGCTCGAATTGCGGCGATTTTCAAGCGCGCCGGATGAATGCGCGCTTCCGTCCAGCGGGTGAAAAGCAGACGCGCTTTGTTCATACGCTGAACGGTTCGGGTTTGGCGGTTGGCCGCTGTATGGTGGCGATCTTGGAAAACTATCAGACGGCCGATGGAATGATCCGCGTGCCGGACGCGCTGCGTTCCTATATGGGCGGCGTCGAATTCATTGGAGCATAGAATGCGCATCCTCTGCACCAATGACGACGGCATTCATGCCGAAGGTATTGCGGTCCTCGAACGCGTCGCCAAAACATTGTCGGATGACGTGTGGATTGTCGCGCCGGACCGTGAACAATCCGGCGCTTCGCGTGCGCTGACGCTGTCGCACCCGATCCGTGTGCGCCAAGACGGGCCGAAGCGCTTCGCTGTGTCCGGTACACCGACTGATGCGGTGCTGCTGGGCGTGTTGGAATTGATGGGCGATAACAGGCCCGATCTGGTTTTGTCCGGCGTCAATAACGGCCAGAACATTTCTGAGGATGTTAGCCTGTCGGGCACTGTGGCCGGCGCGATGCAAGGCATGCAGCTTGGCATTCCCTCCATCGCATTGTCGCAGTCGCGCGGATTTCGCGGGCATGCCGATATTCCGTGGGAGACGGCGGAAGCCTTCGCACCGGGAATCATCAAGGCGCTGCTGCCGCGCGGTTGGCCCTCCGACGTTATAATCAATATCAATTTTCCCGACGCAGCCCCGGAAGACGTCACGAAAATCGAAGCGACCCGTTTGGGCCGCCGCGACGAGCGCTTGGCGCATGTCGAGAAGCGCACCGATCTGCGCGGCCACGTTTATTATTGGGTCGGCTATTACGGTATGAAGTCCAATCCGCCGGAAGGTACGGATCTGCGCGCGATTTATGAGGGGCGAATTTCCGTTACGCCGCTTCATTTGGAAATGACGCACGAGTCCGAACGCGCCATTTTGGAAAAGGCGCTGCTGGACTTGCCGCTCAACCGGGGCGCATAAAGGTGCGCCGCATCTTTGCTGCGGCGGAGAAATTGCGATCGAGCAAGACACGCCACCGGCTTTTCGCATGATGTTGACGCTGCGCCGTGCAGGCGTCAGCGATGCGCGGGTGTTGACCGCATTCGATCAATGTGTCCGAGGGGACTTTCTCGATCCCGCTTATTCCGAAATGGTGCAGGAAGACGTCGCGATCCCCCTGCCATGCGGGCAGACTTCGCTGAAGCCGAGCTTATTGGCTTTGATGCTTGAGGCGCTGCAAACCGGTCCGGCGCAGCGCATACTTTTGGTCGGCGCCGGCTCGGGCTATGGCGCGGCGATTCTGGCGCGCTTGGCGGCTCAGGTCGTGGGGCTGGAGCGTTTTCATACCTTGCGCGATCTGGCGGAGGCCAATCTTCAGCGGGCTGGATTGTCGAATGCCTTAGTGCAATTGGCGGATGGTCTTAACTTTACGTCCGCGCTTGCGTTTGATCGCGTGCTGATAGCGGGCGCCGTCGCAGCGCCGCCCGCGGGCTTGATGAAGGCCTTGAAGCCCGGCGGCGTGATGGTGGCGCCGTTGATCTCGCCCTTTGGCGCGCGTGTTGCGGCGATCCGCCCGCAAGCAAAAGGCGAGCCCGTTCAGATTGATTTATTTGCGGTCGAGATTCCGCGCTTGGAGCCAGGCGTTGCGCAACGGCTTTAGCGCGGGGCCGCCCTTGCCCTGCGCTGGCGATTCTCTGGCTGTTGTGCGCTGTGATTAATGATTTCTTTATCGAGAGGGCGAAAAAGATCGAGTTAGAGGATTGCGCCTTGGTTTCTCGCTCGTCGGGTCTCAATATCGGCGCCGCCATGGTCGCGGCAGGAAGCCTGTCGGCTTGCGCCACCGGCTCGGGCATTCCCGCGCCAGTGGAGTTCCGCAATGGTTTTGGCGGTGACGCGTCTTACGGCGAACTGGGCGTCCTCACTCCATCGGAATTGAATGGGCCGATCGATCCAAGGTCGCTGCCGGACACCGTGATCGTCGAACCTGGACAGACTTTGTTCGACATTTCGCGCCGCTATCAAACGCCTCTGGATGCGATTATCGCCGAAAATCGGCTGCGCCCGCCTTATTCGCTCGAGAAGGGCCAGCTTTTGCGGCTGCCCGATGCAAATGTTTACACGGTGCGGCGCGGCGAGACGTTCTGGACCGTCGCAGACAAATTCTCAATCGATCCGCATTCCTTCGCGACGCTGAACCGCATCAGCAAACCCTACGCCTTGATTGAGGGGCAGGAGGTTGTTTTGCCAGCTGGCGCAACAGCGAAAAACGCTTACGCGCCGCAATCGCCCACCCAAAAAGTTAAGCCAGGCTCAAAGGTCGCAAGTGCGCCTCCGCCGTCCGTGTCGCAGTCGCCCATTGAAACGCCGTCCGGCCGATTTATTTGGCCGGTGTCTGGCAAGATGCTGCAAGGTTTCGGGCCAATGGCCAATGGACAGCGCAGTGACGGTCTGCACATTTCCGCACCCGAGGGGGCGCCAATTCGCGCCGCCGACGCCGGCTCGGTTGTGTATGCGGGGGATGATTTGCCCGGCTATGGCAATCTTGTTTTGGTGAAGCATGAAGGCGGATGGATTACCGCATACGCCAATGCTCGCCGTATTTTGGTGAAAGAGGGCGCGAAGGTCGGCAAAGGCGATGTGATCGCGGAAGTCGGCGCTACCGGCCGCGCGAAGCAAGCCGGGCTGCACTTCGAATTGCGTAAGGGCCCGCGCCCTGTTGATCCGCTGCCAGCGCTCCCGAGAGCTTAAGCTATGAATTAGTCGCAGATGATTTGTGCGGCGTAAATCAGGATGCTCTGGTCTTCCGCTACGCGATAAACCCGGCCGGCAGCATCGGCGCCGCAGCCAAGAGCGTCGGCTTGCGACGTTTCTTGCGGCGCGGCTTTTTTCACGATCGCGACATCCTTTGCATCCGCTTGAGCGAGGCCGTAATCGCCATCGTCGGGTGTCGCAGAGACTCCGCCGCAATCGGCAGGGCCGGCATCGATTGTTCCCATGGATGGGCCGAATGCTCTCACACAGCGTGGATTTGAGCCTTCGCGCGACCAGTAAAACATGCGGCTTTTGGACAGGATGGCGAATCGGCCATCGCGCAGGATGCGTGGCGACGCTAAGCGTGCGATCACCTTCGCCTTGGCTTTGTCTATGACCAGATAGGCGTTTGGCGACGCGATGCGAACATCGCTCGACATGAGCACCATCGGTCCTTTCTGCGTCAGCACGATTGGGTGTTTGGTTTTTGTCCAGCCGATCAACGCCACGCGGCTCCAACCGAAGGTGGGCGATAAGGGGTGGAATGCGACATCCGTTAGAAACGCCGTGGGATATGTGTCCGCTTTTTCACCGGGCGCGCGCAGAACCATCTTTAGCGTGACGCTGGTCCAAAAGTGTCCCGCGCGGGCGCCCTTCATCGACCAGTCGCGCCAAATTGTTTCAGCGCCGAGCGTGTCTTCCTTTAAGCCGAGCCAGCGTGGATGGCGCTCGGCTAAGGCCAGTCCGCCGCGGACCGCTGTGCGGTTGAAATAATTGGCGGGGAAGTCGAGTTCGATTTGCGACGACACGCAGCCGGGGACGTCTGGGGGGCAGTCGGGCCGGATCAGCACGCACGTGTCGCTTGCGGGGGTGCATGTGGGCAATGCTGCGTTCGGATCGCGGCCGCCCGGATGCAAAGCAGAGTTCGAGTCCGCGTCCGCGTTTTCCGGAGATGCGGGCGCATCGCTTGGCGCGTCGGTCATGACGGCAGGCGGAGCCTGCACAGGGGGCGCGCTCGATGTCTCGCCGCACGCGGACAGCGCAAGCAAAGCGGCGCCAGCGCAAACCAAAACACAAACGGCAGACGCCGCTAAACTTTTCTCCCGCATCGCGGCGATCCTACCTCCAACGTGCGACCTGCGCTACGCTAGGCTTGCATGTTTTGCAGCGCGTGAATGACGGCTGAATGGAGGATGGGATGCGCCTTGCCTTTTGGGTCGGTCTTTGTGCGCTTTTCTCCGTGGGCTGCTCAGGACCGGCGCCGCCGCCGCAGACAGCCGCAGCTGCGCCGCCGCCCGCAAGTTTCGACAGCGCACTACCTGCACGCGCGGCGGATGAATTGCCGGCGCCCGATGCGGGAGATTTCGACTTCTATGTTTTGAGCCTGTCCTGGTCGCCGACTTATTGCATAGACGCTGGCGCGCGCGCCGATCCGCTTCAATGCGAGGCCAAGCGTCCCTATGACTTCATCGTGCATGGGCTTTGGCCGCAGCTTGAGCATGGCCGGGTCGAAGAGTGCGCCGGGCGTGCTGCGCCATTGGACGCGGACTTCGTCGCTTCCATGCTCGACATCATGCCAAGCCCGGGTTTGATACGGCACGAATGGCGCGCGCATGGGCAGTGTTCGGGGTTGAGCGCGAAAAAATACTTCGCCGCCGTACGTCAGGCGCGTGCGCTCGTGAAAATTCCGGCGGCGTTCGATCAACCCACGCAGGATAGGTTGACCAACCCGCAAGCGGTCGAGCGCGCCTTCATCACAGGCAATAAGGGGATGGATGCTGCGGGCATCGCCGTTACTTGTTCGGGCCGGCGGTTACGCGAAGTGCGCATTTGTTTAACCAAGAGCTTCGATTTTCGCACGTGCAGCGGCGTTGATCGCAGAGCCTGCGTTCGAGATGAAATCGTGGCGCCGGCCTCGCGCGGTGGGTGAGTTTCTGATCAGAAAGGGTGTTGTTGGCGCACCCATGAGCAAGGGTAACGCAAGATTAGTGATAATCGATCGAGGAAAGCGCTCCATTTCGCGAAGGGGCGCTTGCCGATGCCTTGGTTTTTGCGCATAGTGTGGCCTTCGCGGGAGAGGTTGACCGCGGCGGACACGGAATTGGTTTTAGTCCAGGGCGCGACGAATTGGCCGCCCCCTTGGTTGAACATGGCGGCTCCCCCTACATCAACTCACCCACATTTTTAGCATTTTAGGAATGCCGCAAGGACGGCGCGAGGTTCACGAGCACATGGCGGAGACCGGCACGGTCAAATTCTTCAACGGGGCGAAGGGATTTGGCTTCATTACGCCTGATTCAGGCGGCACCGACGTATTCGTCCACATCTCTGCTGTAGAGCGGTCCGGACTATCTGGATTGGTGGACGGACAAAAGGTTGAGTTCGATACCGAACCCGACCCTCGCGGCAAGGGCCCAAAGGCAGTCAACATCAAAGTTACTGGAGAAGCGCCCGAGGGTGCAGCGCGTCCTCCGCGCCGCGACTTCGGTGATCGTCCTCCGCGCCGTGACTTTGGCGATCGTCCACCACGCCGTGAAGGCGGCTTTGGCGGCGGCGGCGGCGGCGGCGGTTATGGGGATCGTCCTCCGCGTCGCGAAGGCGGCGGCGGCTTTGGCGGCGGCGGCGGCGGCGGATATGGTGACCGCCCTCCACGTCGTGAAGGCGGCTTTGGCGGCGGCGGCGGCGGTTATGCCGACCGTGGCCCTCCGCGCCG
>Ga0247831_1000798_pt1 | contig 67100 bp, 65 predicted proteins | sample LaCruzMarch2015__9_FD_192406 | JGI IMG/M metagenome (GOLD analysis project Ga0247831, IMG submission 192406) | Freshwater microbial communities from meromictic Lake La Cruz, Castile-La Mancha, Spain - LaCruzMarch2015_1m | ecosystem: Environmental > Aquatic > Freshwater > Lake | place: Spain...
CGCGCAAAAGCGTGATCTGTCCGATCCGCGCACAATCACAGATTTCGCTGATCTTGTGCAGACGCCGGAAAAGCTGCGGCTGCTTTTGGTGCTCACCATTGCCGACATCAAAGCCGTGGGCGAGGGTGTTTGGAATTCCTGGAAGGCGCAGCTCCTTCGCGATCTCTTTCGCCTGACCGAAGCGGCGTTCCGCGGCGGCCGCGCGGCGGAATCGGCGGTGCAGAGCCGTCTCGCCGAACGCGCCAAGGAAAGCCGTGCTGCGGTTGAGGCGGGTTTCCCGCCTGCCTCTTCGGGTGCGCTGCAATCCTGGCTTCAGGCTTTGGAAGACGCCTATTGGTTGGGCTTCGACATCAATGCACATCTTTGGCACGCCAAGGAATTGCACGCGCACGAAGGCCAACCCATCTTCGGCGTCGCCAAGCCCGATCCGCGCCGGGGCGTGACCGACGTTTTGGTGAAAGCGCCGGATCGCGCGGGTCTTTTTGTTGCGATTACCGGCGCATTGGCCGCTGAAGGCGCATCGGTGGTGGACGCGCGTATTTACACTTCGAAGGCCGGCGAGGCGTTTGACGTCTTCTCGCTTCAAGATTGGAGCGGGCAAGCTTTCGGTGCGGACGAGTCGCATCGTCTGGAACGCCTGATCCGGTCTATCGAATTGGCCGCCGCTGGCGATGAGCAAACCCTGGCGCGTGAAATCATTCCGCCCAAAAAACCCTCGGCCTTCTCGATTGAACCTGTCGTGGTGGCTGACAATATGGCGGCGACTGATTGCACCGTGCTCGAGGTTTCGGGCCGCGACAGGGCCGGCCTCCTGCGCGATTTGGCGCGCGTGCTGGTTCAGAATGATTGCACCCTAAAATCAGCGCACGTGGAATCGGTGGGGGAACGGGCGGTCGACGCCTTTTATGTGCACCGTCCAGCGGGCGGGAAGATCGAAGACCCGGTGCAATTGGAAAAGTTGAAGGCCGCGTTGAGAGAAGCCTTGCTGGCCTATGAACCGGCGGCGCCGATGACCCCGGCGCGCCGCCTGATGGCGCGGGCGCCGGCGTCGGCGGGCCGCTAATCCGTCCCTTACAAATCTGTGCGTCAGGCGCCTACAGCAATGGACTTTAAATCGGCCCCAGTCTGATGCCGGGGGACGAGCGAGTTTAAAGCGCTGTTTTGCTCTGGAAACTTTTGATTCATCAGCGTCTTTGGGCCTTCCTTGCGACAATCTGCTTGTCCGGAATGTGGGGCGCTTTGAACGCACGATGCTTTTACGGGTTCTTTCAATTGACGCGCGCGCCGAACCTTGATTTGCCTCGGGTGGCATGAGCCTGTTGCGCAACACGCTGGTCCAATCGACCCTGACGATGGTCAGCCGCCTTTTGGGCTTTGCCCGGGACGTGGCGATTTCTGCTGTGATGGGCGCCGGTCCGGTGTCGGACGCGTTTGTCGCTGCGCAACGCTTTCCGAATTTATTCCGGCGGCTGTTCGCCGAGGGGGCGTTCGCGCAGGCTTTCGTGCCGCTTTACGCCAAGGCCGCGGCGGCGGGCAGTTCCAAGGACGCCGACCGTTTGGCGTCGGAAGCGCTCTCCTTCATTCTGGCGGTGACGGTGGTCCTGACCATCCTCGCCCAGGTGGCGATGCCCTGGATCATGGCCGTGATCTTTGTGGGCTATCGGGATACGCCGGAGATCTTCGGCATGGCGGTGCTGCTGACGCAGATCACCATGCCATATCTCGTTTGCATGACGCTGGCGGCGTTGTTCTCCGGCGTCTTGAACGCCGTGGGCAGATTCGCTTTGGCCGCCTTCGCGCCAACGCTGCTCAATCTATGCCTCCTGCTGACGCTTTGGCCGCTCTATCATGAGCCGACGGCGAAGGTCGTCATTGGCGCCCTTGAGTTTATCCTGCAGCGAAAAGTCCATTGGCCGTTGATGAATTCGCACGTCGCCGCTTATGCCGGCGCCATCGCGATCTCGGTGGCGGGTGTGCTGCAAGCGGGATTGCTCTGGTATGGCGCACGCCGCTCCGGCCTACATTTGCGGCTCATGCCGCCGAAATTGAGCCCCGACGTTAAAAAGATCGTGGCGCTGGCGATTCCCGGCGCTATCGCCGGCGGCGCGACGCAGATCAACATCATGATCAGCCAGACCTTGTCTTCGCTGGAGGTCGGCGCATCCACTTATCTCTATAACGCCGACCGTCTGTACCAATTGCCGCTGGGCCTTGTGGGTGTGGCGGTGGGGCTGGCGCTGCTGCCGCGTCTGGCGCGCGCTGTCCGGCTGGACGATGGCGTCGCGGGCAAAAGCGCGCAGGACGAAGCGGTGATCCTTTCCATGGCGCTGACGTTGCCGGCGGCCATGGCGCTGATGGTGATGCCCTATCTTTTAATCTCGGGCTTTTTTCTGCGCGGACACTTTACTGCGGAAGATGCTGAATTGACGGCGGCCGCGCTGCGCCATTTTGCCTGGGGCGTGCCGGCCTTCGTGCTTGCGAAAGTTCTGGCGCCAGCCTTCTTCGCGCGCGAAGATATGCGCCGGCCGATGAAGTACGCGCTGGTTTCCGTCGGGGTGAACGCGGTGCTGGGCGCCATCTTGTTCTTCAGTTTCCAGGCCATGGGCCGTCCGGGATTTGTCGGCCTCGCCATCGCCACCTCATTCGCCGCCTGGATCAATGTCGGCCTGCTGTACCGGCGTATGAAGCTGAACGGCGTCTGGCAGGTCTCGCCGGCCGTGCGCGACCGGTTGATGCGCATCGGCGCGGCCGTGGCCGTCACCGGGATCGTTATGGGCGCGCTCTCCATGCAGCGCGAGATTCTGGTGGATGTTCTGTTCTCGTCCAAGGTCTTGGTCGCGATTATGGCGCCAGCCGCCGGGATGGCCCTTTACGTCATGATGGCGCTCGCCTTTAAGGCGGTGTCTTTGTCGGAAGTGAAGGCCAGTTTCCGCCGCGAAAAGGGCGGCGGCTTGCCTGAGAGCGGTGAGGCTTGATAGAGGGGCGGCATGACCTTCCTGGCTCAGCCTTTTTTCGATGGACGATGGCGGCGCGCCTAAACGCCCAAGACCTTTCGGCTGTCTTGTGCGCAGCCGACTCATCGTCACACTCTTCCGCGAAAGCCATATCCATGACCGAACCCGCCGCCCGTCCTGACTCCGCGCCTCAATTATATACGGGCCCTAAACGCGTCTTTTCCGGCGTGCAGCCGACCAATGGCCTGCATCTGGGCAATTATCTCGGCGCGCTGAAGAACTTCGTCGCGCTCCAGAACGATTACGACTGCCTCTATTGCGTGGTCGATATGCACGCCATCACCGCCAAACTCGACCCGGAAAATCTGGCCCGCAATACGCGCGAAGCCGCCGCGGCCTTCATCGCCTCCGGCGTTGATCCGAAGCGTTCCGCCGTGTTCGCGCAAAGCGCCGTGGTCCAGCACGCCGAACTGGCCTGGATCTTCAATTGCATCGCGCGGATGGGTTGGTTGAACCGTATGACGCAATTCAAGGAAAAGGCGGGCAAGGACCGGGAAAACGCTTCGGTTGGGCTGTTCACCTATCCTGCACTCATGGCGGCCGATATCCTGGCCTACAAGGCCACGCACGTGCCCGTGGGCGACGATCAGAAGCAACACTTAGAGCTGGCCCGCGACATCGCGCAGAAATTCAACAACGATCTGAACGTCCCGGGTTTCTTCCCGCTGCCCGAGCCGCTGATCCAAGGCCCCGGCGCGCGCGTGATGAGCCTACGCGACGGCTCGAAGAAGATGTCGAAATCCGACCCGTCCGATCAGTCGCGCATCATGCTGACGGACGATTCCGACGCCATCGCCCAGAAGTTCAGGCGCGCCACCACCGACGCACACCCGCTGCCCGAAACCATCGAGGGTCTGGAGGGCCGTCCAGAAGTCGACAATCTGGTGGGCATCTACGCGGCGTTGTCAGAGACGACGAAGGCGCAGGTGCTGGCCCAATTCGCGGGGCAGGGCTTCGCCCAGTTCAAACCGGCGTTGGCGGATCTGGCGATCGCCAAGCTTTCCCCCATCGCCTCGGAAATGCGCCGTCTGCTGGACGACCAAGCCGCCCTCGACGCCATCTTGCGCAACAGCGCCGACCGGGCCGCCGCCATCGCCGCGCCGGTGCTGGATGACGTGAAAAGGTGCGTGGGGTTCTGGCGCTAAGGCGCTGAACGTTGCCAATTTGACGTTTCGCTTCACGCGGAGTCGACCCTCATTGCAGGGGGACGCGGGCGAGGCTATGTATTGTTGACTAATTTACTCAGCTAAAGCGCCGGGACAGATGTTCATCCAAACCGAAGCCACACCAAATCCGCATTCCTTGAAGTTTTTGCCGGGCCGTACCGTGCTCGCCAATTCGGCGCAGGACTTCCCGTCGCCCGCCAGCGCCGAAGGCTCACCCTTGGCGCGGGAGATTTTCGCGACTGAAGGCGTGCGCCGGGTCTATTTCGCCGATGATTTCGTCACCGTGACCAAGACGGACGACGCCGATTGGGCGCATCTGAAGCCCTCGATCCTGGCCGCGATCATGGATCATTATTTGACCAATCCGGCCGAGGAAACCGCCGGTCCCGCGATCGAAGAAGACGACGGGCAGGATTCCAGCATCACCTATGAAGGCGAGGCTGCCGATATTGTCGAGCAGATCAAGGAATTGATCGAAACCCGCGTGCGGCCGGCCGTGGCCAAGGACGGCGGCGACATCCGCTTCCATTCCTGGACGCACGACGAAGGCTTGGTGAAGCTGGTGATGCGCGGCTCTTGCGCAGGCTGCCCATCTTCGACCGCGACACTGAAATCAGGCATCGAGAACTTGCTGAAGCACTATGTGCCCGAGGTGAACACGGTCGAAGCGGTCAATTAAGATCACCTTTATTGGGCGCTTTAGGCGCCCGATCTGAATTGCAGAAGTCTGGAGCCCGTTTATGTCCTCGCCCATCAACGACGCGGCGCTCGATCAAGTGTTTCGCGCGGCGCGCTCGCATTATGCGTGGCAGGCGAAGTCCGTGCCCGAAACGCTGATCAAGGCGGCCTACGAACTAACGAAAACCGGCGCAACCAGCGCGAACGCCAGTCCGGCGCGCTTTATGTTTCTCCAGAGCGCGGACGCCAAGGCGCGTCTGAAGCCGCATCTTATGGAAAGCAATGTCGAAAAGACGATGACCGCGCCTTGGGTCGTCATCATCGCGACCGACAAGAAATTTCAGGCGAAACTGGATCAATTATTTCCGATCCTCCCGGGCGCCGCCGCGATGTTCGATGAGATGCCGTCGCCGGTCCGCGCCGAGCATGGCTTGCGCAATTCCTCCCTGCAGGGGGCATATTTCATGTTGGCCTGCCGCGCCTTGGGACTGGATTGCGGACCGATCTCGGGGTTTGAGGCAGGCGGCGTCGATCAAGAATTCTTCGCCGGCGACCCAGAAATGGAAAATTGGACGTCCAACTTTATCTGTAGCGTCGGCTTTGGATCGGGCGAAGATCTGTCTCCAAGATTGCCGCGGCTGAGCTTTGAGGAGGCCTGCCGCATTTTGTAAGGCAGGTGCATATCGTGGGTTTGGTTCTGGGTTTCGATTGTTGTTTTGATTCATGCTCCGTTGCTTTGTTCGACGGCGAACGGATCGCTGAATCGGCCTTCGAGTCCATGCAACGCGGCCAGGCCGAGCGTTTACCAATGATGACGGCTGAAGTGCTCGCTGCGGCGGGCGCGAATATCACGCGCGTCGCCGTGACGACGGGGCCGGGCACTTTTACCGGCGTGCGGATCGGCTTGTCCTTCGCCAGGGCGTTTGCGCTGGCGCGCGGCGTACCGTGCATCGGCTTGAGTTCGCTCGAAGTCATGGCGCTGGCGGACGGTGGGGACGGCGTGCGCGCGGCGGTCTATCCAGCTGCGCAGGGAGTTTATGGAGCGGCCTATAAAAATGGCGAGACGCTCATTCCACCCTCGCTCTTGAGCACGGACGACTTCATCATCCAGTTGCCGGACGGCCCTCTCACAATTGCCGGCGCGGCCGCATCTGATCTTGCCATGGCGTTGGGCGAACGTGCGTTCGCTTCAGGCGCACGATTGCCGGACGCACGCGACGTTGCGCGTCTGGCGGTCAATCGGGCGCCGGGCGAAAACCCGCCGCATCCGCTCTATTTGCGCGCGCCGGACATTCGTCCGCCCAAGCGTGCATTGCGTGCTCAAGGCATGTTACCAGGCGCTTCGGCGTGAGTGCGCCGCTGGTGATCGCCCCCGCCACGGCGGGCGACGCACGGGCTTTGGCCCGCATCCATGCAAGCGCCTTCCCGCAGGCGGCGTGGACCAAAAGCGCGCTCGAAGAATTATTTCAGATGCCTGGAGCCCTTGGTTTGATGGCCACGGGACCGGAAGGGCCGCGCGGTTTCGTGCTCACGCGCAGCGCGGCGGACGAAGCGGAGATCATCACCCTTGCGGTCCACTTGAAAACGCGTCGCAAAGGCATCGCCGCGCTATTGATGCAGAATGCAATGCAAAGGCTACGCGAAAGCGGCGTGACGCAATTGTTCCTGGAGGTCGCCGCGGACAATGACGCGGCGCTTCAGCTTTACAACGCGCTAAAGTTTGCGCGCGCAGGCGTTAGAAAAGACTATTATGAAAGACAGGGTGAACGAATCGACGCGGTTTTGATGAGTCGGGCATTGTCGTCTTAGGCCCAGTCCCGATTGAGTTGCGGAACTCAGAATCGGCAAAGAATGGGTCTATGCTTTCAATGAAAGCCCTTCTTATAGGGCTGAATTGCGCCATCTGATCGGGAAGGCTTCTAAGCGTTGCGCAGAAGATAATTTCTAGGCAGTTTGAGACCATGGACCAAATCGAAAACCTCTGCGCCCAGAAGGGCATGCGCATGACGGAACAGCGCCGCACGATTGCGCGCGTGCTGTCGTCGTCGAAAGATCACCCTGACGTCGAAGAGCTGCATCGCCGCGCCGCCGCGGTGGATTCGCGCATTTCGATCGCCACCGTTTATCGCACGGTGCGTCTCTTTGAAGAGGCGGGCATCCTCGAACGGCATGATTTCCGGGACGGCCGCTCGCGGTACGAAAACGTGCCGGACATCCATCACGATCATTTGATCGACATGAAAACCGGCAAGGTCGTCGAGTTTTCAGACCCGGAAATCGAGCGCCTGCAGCGCGAGATCGCCAAGCGTCTTGGCTATAATCTCGTCGATCACCGTCTTGAGCTTTATGGCGTGCCGGTTGAGTCCGAGAACAAGTAACCTGCCGGAAGGCTAAACTTATAGCGCACTATAAAAGCGCCGCGGAGCGATCCGGGGCGTTTTTTATTAGAAGGCGCGTTTAGAAAGTTTATCCGTGAACCGCATTGCGGCGGGGATGCGCCGCCGTGCAAAAAAAAAGAAGACCGCTCTTCGCGGTCTTCCTCTTGAAGTCCACCATGGCTGGCTTTTGCCGATGGGGCGCCGCCGGCCTTTGCCGGCGGCGCATCTCGGGCCAGCTACCCGGCGCCATACGGCGCCTAGACTTTAGTTGATCGAGCTACCGATGGTCGTGAACGTGGTCGTCAGGTTCGTGCCGACGGTGCCAACGGCAGTGATGACCACAACGGCGATCAAAGCGGCGATCAGGCCATATTCAATGGCGGTCGCGCCGGATTCGTTCTTAAAGAGCTTCATGAGCTTTTTCATTTGTATTCTCCAAAGACTGCACTTGTTTTTTTAAAGAAGCCCGACACCGCACACGCTGGCCCGATCCCGAACTGACCGCAATCTAGCGCAATGATCTTAAAGCTAAGTTTCCAGACCATCATAAAACTCTGAATCTTAGCAACGTTTTGGAAACACTCTCCTGAGCCTGCGCCTGCGTTTCTTTAGGATTTCTTCAACCTTAATGCGCACGATCCGGGGCGAAATCACCGGGGACTATAATGTCGGGAATCCGTAAGGTTCTATTGGCGCTGGTCGCCTTCGCTGCCGCGGGCGCCGCGCACGCGCGCACGATCAGCGTGCCATTGGACGGTACAAAATTAGTGCGCGTGCCTGGCAACGCCGCGTCGGTCGCCGTTGGCAACCCTATGATCGCCGGCGTTGCAATCGACAGCACAAAGACGGTTTTTCTGACGGGCCGGCAATGGGGTAAGACGAATTTATTCGTTCTCGATGCCTTCGGCTCGACCATTATGAGCGTGCCGATTGAAGTCGCCTCACAGAACGCCAATACGGTCGTTGTTTTTCGCGGCGGCCCCACGACTGGGTTGTCTTACAATTGCTCCAATACTTGCGAGCGGACACTAAATCCAGGCGACGAAGCCGGCGCCACGCGCGCCCTAGGTGACCAAATCGATAAACGTGGCGCTTTGGCCAAGGATGGAATGAAAAACGGCGATTGATCGCCGCCGCTCTGATCGTTCGAATTTGAAATCTTGAATTAAGTAGACTTCAACCGACTTGACGTACTCTTCCTCAGGACGCTTAAAGCCGGGGACGACGTTGCTTCACAAAGCAGTAAAGAATGCTGATCGCGCAGCGTCGGGTTTCCGGCGCTATTTGCGTGATGAACGAGCCGTGACAGCGATCGAAATGGGCTTTGTCGCAGGTCCATTTTTCTTCCTGCTTTGCGGCATTCTTGAAGTATCCGCCATGTTCGCAACGAGCGTCATGCTCGATCACGGCGTGATGGAAGCCTCGCGGCGTATCCGGACATTAGAGTTTCAAAAGAGCGGCGGCTCAGCCGCGGCCTTCAAGCAGCTGGTCTGCGATTCCACTATTGACGTGCTGGATTGCGCCGGTGCGTTGTCTGTAGACGTCAAGACATTCGAGGATTTTGACGACGCCAATACCGGCACGCCTTTGAAAAATGGCGAACTCGACAAGGCGCAACTAAGTTTCGATCCGGGATCGGCTGGCTCCATCGTTGTGGCGAAAGTTTATTATGAATGGGAAATCGTGACGCCATTCTTCGATAACGTTTGGTACAATGCCGGGGCCGGCAAGCGTTTGCTAGAATCGGCGACGGCATTCAGGAACGAGCCATGATTCCCAAGCGTGGTGTTCACTCCTTCGTAGAATTATTTCGGCAGCAAAAGGGTTTGGCGGCGATTGAATTCGCCATGGTTCTGCCGGTGATGCTCGTGATGCTGATGGGTACCATTGAAGTGTCGAACCTGCTCACCGCCGAGCGCCGCGCCGGCGCTGTCGCTTCCACCTTAGCCGACCTTGTCGCCCGTGATGACAGCATCACTCAAGCTGAAGTGACCGATATTTTCTTCGCCGCTGAGTCCGTTATGGCGGACATGGATTCGAGCTCACTGCAAATGGTCATCACCAGCATCAATGAGAGCGGAAGCAGCGCCGTGGTCGGTTGGAGCCGGGCGAAGAATTCGGCGCCTGATTCCAAAGGCAGCACCGTAAGCGACCTGCCCACCGGCATCATGGCGGCGGGCGGCAGCGTCATTCGTGTACGGGTGACTTATCCGTACACACTGACGACCATGGGGACGAGCAATTACAAGCAGTCTGGGTATGGCCCGGCTTTGACCTACGATTTGGGTGGCGCCCACACGATCGAAAGGACTTTCTATCTGCGCCCGCGTCTGGTGCCGAAAATTCCAGAGCCAACCTAAGAGCTTTTACGCGCCGAATAGGCGCTCAACGCCGCCGAGGCTTTGCTGAGACATTCCTGCGCTTCCTCCTGCGGCGCGGAATCCAAGACGATCCCAGCGCCGGCGCGCATCCGTGTGCGCCATACCGCGCCGCGCTGCGCGCAGGCAATGGTCCGAATAAGGATCGACGCATCCATGGCGCCGTCCACACCAAACCATAAAATCGAGCCGCAATAGGGTCCACGGGCTTCGCCCTCGAGCTCGGCGATAATCTCCGCAGCCCGGATCTTGGGCGCGCCTGTGATCGAGCCGCCGGGAAAGATCGCCTGCATCAAGTCGAACGCATCCAGTCCGTCGCGCAGCCGCCCGGTGATGGTCGAGACCAGATGATGCACGTTCACAAAACTCGCGAGTTCGAAGAGGCGTGGCGCCCGGACGCTGCCCGGCGCGCACACGCGCGACAGATCGTTGCGAATAAGGTCGACGATCATCAAGTTTTCGGCGCGGTCCTTTGCGCTCGCCAAAAGGGCAGCGGCAAAAGCGTTATCCTCCGCGCGCGTGACGCCGCGTGGTCGGGTGCCCTTGATGGGGCTGGCTTCAGCGTCAAGACCGTCCGGCCCCACACTGAGACGCACGAGCCGCTCCGGAGAGTTCGACGCCAACGCCAGACCACGCCCGCGCCAAAAGGCGGAGAATGGGGCCGGGCTCGCCGCACTAAAGCGGCGATAGAGTTCGTACGGCGTCGTATTGTCCGGTAAGTCGCCGTCAAATCGTTGGGATAAATTGGCTTGAAAGCAATCTCCCGCGCGGATGTAGTCGATCACGCGCGCGGCCGCGGCGGCATAGGCGGTGGGCGTTGAATACGGGGCAGGGCGCGGCCACGCGTCTGCATGGCGGCTGGGGCTGGGTGCGGCGAGCGCCACCGCCATCGCCTCCGCGCGGCGTTGCGCCACGCGCACGTCGCCGCTGCCGTCGGCGCCCCAGCCCCAGGAAATGATGCGTGCGCTTTGCTGCGCCAGATCGAAGGCGGCGATGCAATCATAAAGCCCCAGGGCCAGATCCGGCCACGCCGCCGCGTCGCGCTGAGGAGCGCGGGGCAGGCGATCCAGCCGAGCGCCCAATTCATAGGATGCAAGCCCGGCCAGCCCACCTGCAAACGGCGGCAAGCCGCCACGCGCGCTCTGAGGCGGCCGGTCCCAGCGATAGGGCGCAAGCAGCGCACGCGCGGCGGACAGCGGATCGGCTGAATCGTCTGGCCACACTTCCAAGACGCGAATCGGATCCGCGGCGATATAGGCCATCTGCCCGGCGGCATGGCCCATCCCGGAGTCCAACAACAGCGCGAAGGGACTCTCGGCAAAAGCGCCGAAGGCGTCTGCCGGCGCGCGCCAGGGAATTTCCAAGACGAAAGGATCCATCGCGTTTCACATGGCGCGCCGCTGCGCGATCGCCAAGCAATTTCATGGCGCAAGCGGGTTCAAACGCCGAAGTCTTGGCGTTTGCGCGCCGCCGCGTTAGGCTGATTCACGATGCGATCGATCCGGGTCGGGTGATCGGTGAACCGTGCTCTAAACATCTGAATGAGGGCCTTTCTTATCCGATCGAACTGATTCAATTTGATCGGGAAAGGCTCTATCGAGATTATGAATGCACGTTTGGCTACATTTGAAATCGCCGCCTCGCCGCGCGCGGCGGTGGAGCGGCTGAAGCGTCTCTATGCCGATGCGACGCGCCGGCTGCGAAGCGCTCTGAGCGATTACCTAGAAAAAGGCATTGCACCCAGCGCAGACGATCGCGCGGGCTTCGTTTATCCCGAACTGCGCGTCACCTATCAGCCGGACGGCCCCACGCCGCGCATTGCGCGCGCCTTCGGCAAGTTTAGCGAAGCGGGCGTTTATTCGGCGTCGATCACGCATCCCGAAGCGTTTGAGAATTACCTGATCGAACAGTTGGAGATTATCGCCGCCGGCTATCCGATCACGATTGAGACGGGCCTATCCGCGCAGGAGATTCCCTATTCCTATGTGTTGGAGGATTCCATTGGTCTTCCTTTGGATGAGGTAGACCCAGCCTGGCTATCGCAGGTCTTCGTCGCGCCGCGTTTGACCGCCATCGGCGACGAAGTCGCGGACGGCGAGCGTATCCTCGACGATTTCGGCGCCAAGCCGCTGATGCTGTTCGATGCGCCGCGCGTGGATTGGTCGCTGAACCGCATCGCGCATTATACGGGCGCGCCCTGGAGCCATACCCAAGGCTTCATTCTGTTTACGAACTATCATCGCTATGTCGACGCCTTCGTCAGCTGGGCGGCGAAGGAGCTGAAGCGTCCGGATTCGCCTTATGTCGCATTGTCGGCGGCGGGTGGGGTATTGGCTGACCGTACGACTGAGAACGTCGAGCGGCTGGTGGCGGAGGCGCCATGGCGGCGATTCCAGATGCCGGCCTATCATTTGATCACGGAAAAGGGCGACGGCGTCACTCTGGTGAATATCGGCGTCGGCCCGTCCAACGCCAAGACGATCACCGACCATCTGGCGGCGCTGCGGCCGCAATGCTGGATGATGATCGGGCATTGCGGCGGCCTGCGGCATTCGCAACGCATCGGCGATTATGTGCTGGCGCACGCTTATCTGCGGGACGACCATGTGCTTGATGAGATCTTGCCGCGCGAAATCCCGATCCCACCCATCGCGGAACTGCAAGTGGCGCTGCAGCGCGCGGCGGCGGAGACCTCCGGCGAAACGCGCGAAGCCTTGAAGGCGCGCCTGCGGACCGGGACGGTCGTAACCACCGACGACCGCAATTGGGAATTGCGCTTCACGGATCACGCTTTGCGTTTCAACCAATCGCGCGCCATCGCGGTGGATATGGAATCGGCGACGATCGCGGCCAATGGCTTTCGTTTCCGCGTACCCTATGGCGTGTTGCTTTGCGTGTCCGACAAACCGGTGCACGGCGAACCGAAGCTGCGCGGCGGCGCCAACAAATTCTATGAACGCGCTATCGGCGAACATCTGGCGATCGGTCTTCGGACAATCGAGATTCTACGCGCCGAAGGCCCACAAGCCTTGCATTCACGCAAGCTGCGCGCCTTCGACGAACCGCCGTTCAGATAAAGTCTATCCAGCCAATATTTCGTTGATCACTTGGTCTTTGGCGCGACGCGCCAGACTGAGCCCCATGGGGCCGGTGAATCGACGATCACATACAAATAGCCGTCCGGCCCCTGCACCACATTGCGGAAGCGGAAATTCATGTCTTTGAACAAGACTTCCTCGCCAGTGACGTGATCCCCGTCGACCGTCAGGCGGTGCAGCGCTTGCCCGGCCAGAGCGCCGACGATGATGTTTCCTTTCCAGCCGGGATATTTGTCGCCGGTGTAGAAAATCATGCTGGATGGCGCGATGGACGGGTCCCAGAAATAAACCGGCTGCTCCATGCCGTCTTTCTCCGTGCCTTCGCCGATGTTCGCGCCACTATAGTCGCGGCCATAGGTGATGATCGGCCAGCCGTAATTGTGGCCCACTTTCGGAATGTTGATTTCGTCGCCGCCCTTGGCGCCGTGCTCGATCGTCCAAAGCTTACCATCCGCAGGATTGATCGCGGCGCCCTGCATATTGCGATGGCCGATCGACCAAACTTCCGGCGCCCAGCCGTCCAGTTTTGGATTGCCCGCATAAGGGCTGCCGTCCGGCATGATGCGCACCAGCTTGCCCAGATGATTGGCGGGGTTTTGCGCTTCATCTTTGAACATCGCCCGCTCACCCAGCGTGATGAACATCGATCCGTCCGGCATGAAGACGATGCGTCCGCCGAAATGCAGCGCGGAATCCTTCGATGACTTTTGCTGGAAGATCACCTTCACGTTTTCCAGACGCGCGCCTGCGGCGTCACGCTCCAAAGTGGCGGAGGCGACGCTGGTGCCATTGGTTCCGCCGCCACGTGGTTCGGAGAACGAAAAATAGAGGCGTTTGGAAGTGGCGAAGTCCGGCGCCGCCTGCACATCCAGCAAGCCGCCTTGGCCCGCCGCGGCGACCGCCGGCACGCCCTTGATCGGGGCGGAGGCTTTACCGTTTTTGATGATGCGCATCGTGCCCTTGATTTCGGTCACGATAGCGTCGCCGCCGGGCAGGAAGGTAAGACCCCAAGGATTATCCAGCTCGGTCGCAACCTTCACAAGCGTTACCGCCTGTGTGGATTTTACGCCTCGGACGTCTGTCTGGGCCGCCCCCTCGGGCAGGTCGCTCGCGCGAGCGAAGGATCCCATCGTTCCGAGAAGAACGGTGAGAGAAGCGATCACGAAACGCATAAGGGCCTCCAAGCGCATGATGCCTTCAATAGGACGTGGGGCAGTCTGTATTATGACGGGATTTAGCGTCGGAGGTCATATGGGGCATGGGTCAAAGAAAAGAAGCGCGGCGATAAAGCCGCGCTTCTAATACTTGATGCCATAGCCACGGTTTTTCCGCCGAATGGCCTAAGCTTAGCGCCTAGCCGCATACGGGCGCCGTTGCGGCGCTGGTCCTGTTGAACCGGTGTCTGATTTGTGCCGGAAAACGATGCGGCCTTTGTCCAGATCGTAGGGCGTCATTTCTACGGTGACACGGTCGCCCGCCAGCGTGCGGATCTTGTTCCGCTTCATGCGCCCGCCCGTATACGCCAAGATGACGTGTCCAGAATCCAGCGTCACGCGAAAGCGGCCTTCCGGCAGCACTTCGGTGACGACGCCGTCAAACTCAAGAGTTTCTTCTTTGCTCATTAAACCACTTTAAGATCCACAGCGGACGCTTTGCCCTTGCGTGGGTCAGTTTGCAACTCGAAGCTGACTTTTTGACCTTCGCGCAGGGCTTGCAGGCCGGCGCGCTCAACCGCACTCACGTGCACGAAGACGTCTGCGCCGCCTGTGTCAGGCGCGATAAAACCATAACCCTTGGTGGCGTTGAACCACTTCACGGTGCCAACCGGCATTGTAGTACGCTCCTTGTTGTTCCGCCGCAATGCAGGGCCCCAATGCCCCAAAGCTACGGAGTTTTGGATTTTAGTAGAGAAAACAAGGAGACCTAGGCCGCAGCTTTCGTCTCGGGTAGTCAACCAACGCAAATCCTTGCCGCGAAATTGGCGTCGCGCCCTTGAAAGTCAAGGTTTTTCCGCTGGCGCCCTCGAAATGGAGGAGACGTTCCGGATGGACTCTTTAGCGCTGGCGTCTTCCACTTCTTTCAGAAGGCGCAAGACGTTTCCGCCCCAGATCTTCTCCAAATCCGGCGCATTATACCCTTCCTTGTAAAGGCGCTCGGTGATGCGCCAGATCAGCGAAACGTCCTCCATACCTTGCACGCCGCCTCCGCCATCCCAATCGGCCCCGATTCCGACATGATCGACGCCAGCCACGCGAATGGCGTGCAGCAGCTGCGCCATGAAATCTTCGAAAGTGGCCACGGGCACAGGATATTTTTTGTCGATCGCCGCGCGCTCTTTGGTTAGCGCTTCGCCTTGGGCGGCGGTCAGCTTTTCAAAGTCGTATTTGGCGTACATTGCCCTCAAGGCGTCTTCGCGGGCTGCAATCTTCGGCGTGTCCACCAGATAGGCCGAGAGGGAATTCATTTGGATCACGCCGCCGGCCGCCGCGAGGCGCCGCAGGCGGGCGTCGTCGATATTGCGTGGGTGATCGAAGATCGCCTTCGTTCCTGAATGCGACAGGATGATCGGCGCCGTGGAGAGCGCCAGCATCTGATCGAATAAGGCGTCCGAGGCGTGGCTCGCGTCCAGGATCATGCCGAGGCGATTGGCCTCGGCGACGAAGTTCTTACCCAACGGACTGAAGCCGTTCCATCGCGGCGCATCCGTGGCGCTATCGGCGAGGTCATTATTCTTGAAGTGTACGGGGCTGATCATGCGCACCCCATCCGCGTAGAATTCGCGCATGCGGGCTTTCAGCGTCGTTTCATCCTGCCCCAGCGGATAGGCGTTTTCGATGCTGAGATAGACGATGCGTTTGCCCTGTGCGGCGATTTTTGGGGCGTCGGCGGCGGACGTCGCGAAGGCGAAATCGTTTGAATTGGAATCGACCATGCGCTTGATCGCTGCGAAAGTGCGCTTTGCGTGCGCATAGGCCTTTGCATAGCCGTCGTCCGTCAGCGGCCCTTGGCGCGTATAGATCACCCAAAAGCCGCCATCGAGGCCGCCTTTTATCATGCGCGGCAAATCGACGTCCGAGCCGTCCTTTTTGACCGAATGCTCGTCTTCGACAGCCCAGCCGTCGCGCAGCAGGAGCGCCGGCGTGTCGAGATGTGTATCGAGCGTCAGCAATTTGTCGTGCAGATCTGCGATGGCGGGTGGGATGTCCGTTTTGACGGAAGGTTCCCGTTTCATGTTGACGGATACGCATGCGGCTAAAATCGCTGAAGCGCTTGCCGCGACCGCAAATTTTGCAAAGCTCATTGGCTCTCCCACGCGCCGAAATGCTTGGACAGGCGCAAGCCTTGGCCTTGATAGTTCGAGCCTTCGCCATAGGGCTTTAGAGGTGGGGCGGTCATGGATTCATAAACCAGCCGCCCAACAGGCTGACCGTCTTCTAAGATAAAGGGGACATCGCGCGAGCGTACTTCCAGCACCGCGCGCGATCCGCCTTCGTTCAAGCCAAAGCCTGGATCGAAGAAGCCCGCATAATGGGCCCGAAACTCGCCAAGCTCCGGTGCGATGGGCGCCATTTCGGCCGCCATGTCCAGCGGCACGCTGACCGCTTCCTTCGACGCGAGAATATAAAACTCGCCGGGGTCCAGCACGAAGCGGCCATGACGCGGAGAAAGGGGCTCCCAAAATTCGCGCGGGTCGTGGCCTGCAATTTGGGTTAGATCCAAAATGCCCGAATGACGCCGCGCGCGGTAGCCGGCGGGTCCGGCGCGCGGCGATAGGTCGACGGAGAACACGATCTCCTCGCGCGGCCGGAACACGCCTTTACGGATGCGCAGCTGGCACAGGCGATCGCCCTGGCGCACCAGGATGGAGAATGTCCGCGGGCTGATCTCGGCAAAAAGCGGTCCCTCATAGCCGGCTGGAATTTTGTCGAACGCCTCGGACCCATTGGCGACGACGCGCACGAAAACGTCGATCCGCCCAGTGGAGCTTTTCGGGTTCGCGGCGCCGTGCAGATCGGCGGGCAGCTTCAGGCTTTCCTGCAGCGGCACGAGATAGACGCAGCCGGTCTCCAGCACCGCGCCTTTGGACAAATCCAGCGTATGCATCAGCGTATCGGCGGTTAGGCGCGTTTCGGCGTCGACGCCTTTGCCCGGCAGGAAACTGGCGCGAACGCGATAGGCGATAGCGCCCAAGCGCAGATCGAGGCTGGCGGGCTGGATCTGATTGGAATCAAACGGCGCGCCGGTCAGGATTCCGCCCTGGACCGCCAAATGCCTGATCGCCTCGTCTGGTAAAACGCCGTCGGTGCTCATGAGTCTCTTGTCGGGGTTCTGAGCGGAGGGGGCAAGAGTCCCGGCGAATTTCTGGGGGGAGACGGCGAATGCGCCCCTCTTTGAGGCTCTTGGGCTTGGCGCGACGTCGCGGAAGTGAGCGCGCTCGGTCAGCCGAGCGCTCACTTGGCCGGTCGGGACTGCTCAGCGCCGTGCGCGTCGGAGGCCGAATCGCCCACCTTGTCCACCATCGCCATAGAGGGGCTGGGCGCAGACGCGAAGAACGGAACCTTGACGCCAAGTTCAGCGGCGGCCTGGGTCAGTCGCCGTTCCCACATCGCGCCAACCAAAATGAGCCCACTGGCCGCGGCGACGCCAAACAGCGCCCGGCCGCCCAGGGGCGAGTCGCACGCCGCGCCGGCGACGCTCGGCCCAATGACCGATCCGGCTGAATAGACGAACAGCAAGCCCGACACGGCGCGCGCAGCCTGATCGGGCGGGGCGCGGTCGGTCGCGTGCGCCACGCACCGCCCATAATAAGAGAGCGCGCCCGCGCCCCAGACGAACGCGCCTGCAATGGCCAAGGGCGGGGACAATTTTTCACCCCAGATCGCCAAGGGGATCGCGCCCAGAAATTCCAGAAAGCCCAGACACGCGATCACGAAACGACGATCCACCCGATCCGAAAGCCGGCCAGCCGGCCATTGAAATACGGTTGAGCCCAGCCAGGTCGCCGCGACGAATGCCGCCGCCAGAAGCGCCAGGTCGGCGGACTTCACCTCGTTCGCCACGCGCGCGGCGTGGGTCGGCAGGATCGCCAAGACGCCCGCATTCGTAAATCCGGCGAGGCCCGCGCCGATGACGGCGGCGGGCGCGACTTCCCAGATGCGCTTTAAGGGAAAAGGGTCTGCGGAGGGCGGCGGCTGCGCATGCGGCGTGCCGCAGACCGGCGCCAGCGACAATGCAAAACACGCCGCCGCGAACATGAAGCCGTCCGGGCCGGACGGCGCATGATTGGCGATGAGAAACGGCCCTGCGGCGATCGCGAGTTTCACGACCACTTGATAGATGCCAATGACGCCGCCGCGCTTTTCGCGGGGCGTGGCGGAATAGATCCAGCTCTCGGCGGCATTTAGCAGAATTGCGACGAAAAAGCCTGTAGCCAGGCGCAGCGGCGCCCAGGCGAACGCATCGATCCGCATATAAAGCGCCAGCGTCAGGGCGCCGCCGATGCCCGCCGCCGCAGCATAGGTGCGGATGTGGTCCAAGTTCGCGGATGATGCGCGGCGCATAGAGCGCACCCGTCATGAAGCCCACGGCGTAGCAGCCTGCAACAAGACCGGCCGACAGCGCCGACATCCCACGCGAATCCATCGCCAGCGGAATGACGATCGCCATCCCGCCGCTGGCGATCTGAAGGATCACAGCGGCGGCGATGGGCGCGGCGACGCGGGCTAGCCCGTATCGGACGGCGTGGAGGTGGACTCTACGCTCACGCTCTCACTAAACCCGAATTGCAGCGAAATGAAATGCGGGCGCGCCAAAGCGAACGGTATTGTTCGCGGCTATTGTTCCGCGCGCTTTTTGACAGAGAAATTTTGCTGCTGGGCGAAGACGACGAACAGTGGACGTCTAGTGGCGAACAACCGTGCGGCCGGCGAGTTCCGCCGCTTCTTCCCATGCATAGGCCGAAACCGGCACCAGGAAGCCCTGCATGCGTTCGTCGCGTGTTCCGGAAGGGCGGCCCGCCAGCGATTCATAAAACCGACGTGCGCGCTGATTGCGTTCGACGACCCACAAACCAGCACTGAACAATGCACGCGACAACAGATGGTCCGCCATAGCGCGCATCAAGGCTTTACCGATGCCGTGACGTTGATGCGGACGGTCGACATAGAGCATCGTAATTTCGCCGTCCCACGGACCACGCTCATCGCGCGCACGTCCGGCGACGCCGAAGCCAACGATTTCGCCGACATCAGTTTCCGCAACCAAAATGATATTGTCGAGATCAACGTCCTGCCGATGGGTGGCGGCGCGCCAAAAGCGCAACTCGCGTCCGACCGTGACGTTGTCGACGAGGGGCGCAGGCAGCACGCCAATATAGGTCTGCCGCCAAATGCGAACATGGAGGGCAGCCAAATCTGCTGCGTCTTCGTACTCAGCGCGTCTGATCTTGTAGTGCATGAAGAGAGGCTAAACCTTGAATGCAGACTCGTTCAAGACGCATTTCAGCGTAGCCCTGAAAAAAGTGTTTGGCGCCTGTCTTCGCGATGGCGATTTTTTTGCGACGCTCAAATCCTTGCGGCGAAACGCCTCAGTTCGGCATACGCCGTTCATGGGGACTATCGAGCGAGAAAGCGGGGATTTCGATGTCGAACACATCGCCGTTCTCGGCGAGCATCGAATACGAGCCCACCATCATTCCCGAGGGCGTCCGCAACGGACAGCCTGACGAGTAAACATAACGCGCGCCCGGTTCGATTGTGGGTTGTTCGCCGACGACGCCTTCACCGCGGACTTCTTGCTGGCGTCCGTCCGCATCGAGAATACGCCAATAACGCGTCATCAACCGCACGGTCATATCGCAATTGTTTTCAATCTCGATCGTGTAGGACCAAAGATATTCGTTTTTATCGGGGTCGGAGCGCTGATCCATGAATTCTGGGTTCACGCGAACAATAATCCCGAGAGTTTCCGCTTGATACATGGTCTTTACCGTCTGATCGTTCCTGCAGCGATTTCACGCCGACCAGAATAGGTCGGCCAGTTCGATAATCCCTCTCACCTAAAGTTTGGAGCCCGTTTCATGCGCCGCTCGCAGATGCGATGGGCGCGATTAGGGTCTAATTCGCTAGGCGAGCGAACCTTAGATTCAGCGAAGCCCGGACGCAAATCCCGGCTGCGTTGGAGCGCGAATTGCTTATACGCGCTCCAACGCTTGGAGCATGTCGCCAATCAGATCGTCGGTATCTTCGAGTCCAACAGAAATCCGGATCGACCCTTCCCTCACGCCCAGACGCAGCTTCTCGTCATCCGCCAGTTTGCGATGGGTCGTGGTGACGGGGTGCGTCGCCAGCGTCTTGGAATCCCCGAGATTGTTGGAGATGTCTGCGATCTGCAGCGCATCCAAAAACCGCCACGCCTCCTGACGCCCGCCTTTAAGGGTGAACGCCAACAGCGAGCCGCCAGCCTTCATCTGGCGCTTCGCCAGGTCATATTGCGGATGGCTCTTCAAGAATGGGTAGAGCACCAGTTCGAGTTTCGGGTGGCCTTCCAGCCGCTCGGCGATGGCGTGCGCAGATTGGGTCATTCGGTCGACGCGCAAATCGAGCGTCTCCAACCCCTTCAGTTGAACCCAGGCGTTGAAGGGCGACAGCGCCGGCCCGATATGGCGCATATAATCCTCAAAGGCGTCCTTCATCAGATCGGCCTTGCCGAGAATGGCGCCGCCCAGCGTCCGGCCTTGTCCGTCGATATGTTTTGTCGTCGAATAGACAACGAGGTCGGCGCCAAGTTCGAGCGGCTGCTGAAGTAAGGGCGTCGCGAAGACGTTGTCGACCACGAATTGTGTGCCGGTTTTTTTACAAAGTTCGGCAACGGCCGCGATATCGACCAGGCCGAGCATCGGATTGGTCGGGCTCTCGGTGAGCGCGATGCGGGCGCCCTGCAGCGCTTCTTTCCACTGGCCCAGGTCGTCCCCGTCAACCAGTCGCGCCACCACACCGAATTTTGGCATGAAGGTCTCGACGATCCAGCGGCATGAATAAAACAGCGCCTTTGACGCCACGACGATGTCGCCGGCCTTGAGCTGGGCCAGCATGACCGCCGCCACAGCGGCCTGGCCGGACGAGGTGACGCGGCAGACTTCGGCGCCTTCGATCAAAGCAAGGCGGTCTTCCAACATCTTGAGGGTGGGGTTGCCGTACCGGCCATAGACATAGCCCGGCAGATCGCCCGCGAAACGCGCGTCCGCCTCGGCCGCCGAATTATAGGTGAAGCCCGAGGTCAGGAAGATGGCCTCGGACGTCTCCATGAATTGGCTGCGCAATGTGCCCCCGCGCACCATGCGGGTCGCAGGCTTCCACTTGGTCGGGTCGGACTTATCGTTAGACATAAAAACTCCACTCAGAGCCCGGACCTAAGGACCGCGCCGGGAGCAGGTCAAGCGGCGCTGCACGAACTTCAGCCCCACAAACGCTAAACGCGACAAAATCGTCGCCGCGCCCGCCTAAGGTTAACGCCTGCATTTTATGGATTGCCCTCGAAATTGCCTATTCGTGGGATCTGAAGGAATCGCGGCAATTCCTGCCTCGAACTTCCTTGTCTGGGGAAATTGCCTTGCTATAAGGGCCGCGCCGAGTCGCGGGGGCGGTTCAAAGCCGAAAAGCTCCCCATTTCGGACCCCCATCCGTTCTTGCCGCAGGCCGACTTAATGAACATCCACGAACATCAAGCGAAAGCGATTTTGGCCGAGTTCGGTCTTCCGGTTCCTAAGGGTTTTCCGGCTTTTAGCGTCGAAGAGGCCGTCGCTGCGTCCGCCGAGCTCCCCGGACCGGTTTATGTCGTGAAGGCGCAGATTCATGCAGGCGGCCGGGGCAAGGCCGGGGGCGTGAAGGTGGTGAAATCGGCCGACGCCGTGAAGGCGGAAGCCGAGCGGATGCTGGGCCTGACGCTGGTGACGAAGCAGACCGGCCCGGCTGGCCGCTTGGTGCGCCGCTTGTATGTCGAAGACGGCGCCAATATCGCCAAAGAATATTATCTGTCCGTGCTGGTCGACCGCGTCACGGGCCGCGTCGCGTTCGTGGCCTCTTCTGAAGGCGGCATGGACATTGAAGAAGTCGCTGAACACACACCGGAAAAGATCGTCACAGTCGCCATTGACCCAACGACCGGCGTCACCGCCGCCGATGCCGCCGCCATCGCCAAGGGCATCGGCATGGAAGGCGCGCTGGCTGAACAACTCAATGATTTCTGCGTGAAGCTCTATCGCTGCTTCGTCGAGAAGGACATGGAGATGCTGGAGCTGAACCCGCTGATCGCCACAGGCGACGGCAAGCTGCTCTGCCTTGACGCCAAGATCTCGTTCGACGGCAATGCCGGCTTCCGTCACCCGGAATTCGAAACGCTGCGCGACATCACCGAAGAAGACGAGAAGGAAATCGAGGCTTCCAAGTTTGACCTCGCTTACATCGCGCTCGACGGCGACATCGGCTGCATGGTGAATGGCGCGGGCCTGGCCATGGCGACCATGGACATCATCAAGCTCTATGGCCGCTTCCCAGCGAACTTCCTGGACGTCGGCGGCGGCGCTTCGAAGGAAAAGGTCACGGCCGCTTTTAAGATCATCACCGCCGACCCGAAGGTAAAAGGCATTCTTGTCAATATCTTCGGCGGCATCATGAAGTGCGACGTCATCGCGGAGGGCGTCATCGCCGCCGTGAAGGAAGTCGGCTTGAAGGTGCCTTTGGTCGTCCGCCTGGAAGGCACGAACGTCGATCAAGGCAAAAAGATCATCAATGAGAGCGGCTTGAACGTCATCTCCGCCGACGATCTCGATGACGCCGCGCAAAAGATCGTTAAGGCGGTGGCCTAAAACCGCCGGTCGCGCTTTCCGCCAATAAGGGCGGGAGGCATTCGAAGAATTCGGCGCCTGTCCATCGGGACGGCGCCAGAGAACGCAAAATTAGGGTACGCCGCCTATGTCCATTCTGATCAACAAAGACACCAAGGTGATTTGCCAAGGCATGACCGGCAAGACCGGCACCTTCCACACCGAAGCGGCCATCGCCTACGGCACCAAAATGGTCGGCGGCACCAATCCAGGCAAAGGCGGCCAGACACATTTGGGCCTGCCTGTGTTCAATACTGTTGCGGAAGCCAAAGCGGCGACAAACGCCGACGCCAGCGTGATCTATGTGCCGCCTCCGGGAGCAGCGAAGGCCATCGAAGAAGCCATCGATGCGGGCATCCCGCTCATCGTCTGCATCACCGAGGGCATTCCTGTTCTCGACATGGTGCGCGTGAAGCAAAAGCTCGACGCCTCCAAATCGCGCCTGATCGGACCGAACTGTCCAGGCGTTGTGACGCCCGGCGAATGCAAGATCGGCATCATGCCGGGCAATATCTTCAAAAAGGGCTCGGTGGGCATTGTCTCGAGGTCGGGCACGCTTACGTACGAAGCGGTGTTTCAGACGTCTAATGAAGGCCTTGGCCAGACGACGGCTGTCGGCATTGGCGGCGACCCAGTGAAAGGCACCGAATTCATTTCGATGCTGGAGCTGTTTTTGGCTGACCCGATGACCGAATCGCTGATCATGATCGGGGAAATCGGCGGTTCGGCTGAAGAAGACGCCGCGCAATTCTTGAAGGATGAAGCTAAGAAGGGCCGTTCCAAGCCCACCGTCGGTTTCATCGCTGGCCGCACGGCGCCTCCGGGCCGTCGCATGGGGCATGCTGGCGCCATCATTTCCGGTGGTAAAGGCGGGGCCGAAGACAAGATTGAGGCCATGCAATCGGCTGGCGTCCGGGTGGCGCCGTCGCCTGCGGCGCTCGGCCGGACGCTGAAGGAATTGCTGCAAGGCTAACTGACGTCGAACAAGGCCGACGTCAGCAACAAAGGAAGTAAACCAATGGCTGACGGTGGCCGAAGCGCTCCAAACACGGCGTTTTTGGATTCCGGTTTTTTGTTCGGCGCAAACGCCGCGTTTATTGAAGCGCAATATGCGCGCTTTTTGTCCGACCCGAATTCTCTCGATCCATCCTGGCGGATGTATTTCGCTTCGATCGAAGAATCGCCAGAGGCGGCGCGCGACGGTTTGAAGAAGCCCGATTGGGGTTCCGACGATCTGGCGCCGCCCACCGAGGCGACAGCCTTGTTCGACGGCAATTGGGACGCGGTCGAAGCCAAGGTCGCCAATAAGCTCGGCCGCCGCGCCGCCGATCGCGGCTCCGCCATCTCCGCACTCGACCTACAATCCGTCGCGAAGGATTCAGTGAAAGCGCTGATGATGATCCGCGCCTATCGGATGCGCGGACACCTCGCCGCGAATCTCGATCCGCTCGGCATCGAACGTCAGCGCGATGAATTCGCCGAATTGGCCCCGGCAGCGTTTGGCTTCGGTCCGGACGACATGGATCGTCCGATCTTCATCGACAACGTCCTAGGGCTTGAATACGCGACAGTCCGGCAGATGCTGGACATTCTAAAGCGCACCTATTGCGGCGCCTTCGCGCTTGAATTCATGCACATCTCCGATCCGGCGGAAAAAGGCTGGCTGCAGGCGCGCATCGAAGGGCCGGACAAGGAAATCTCGTTCACCCGCGAAGGCAAGCGCGCCATCTACAACAAGCTGGTGGAGGCCGAGACCTTCGAGCGCTTCATGCACAAGCGCTATCCCGGCACTAAGCGTTTTGGCCTCGATGGCGGTGAATCGCTGATCCCGGCGATGGAGCAGATCATCAAGCGCGGCGGCGCGCTGGGTGTGAAGGAAATCGTCATCGGCATGCCGCACCGCGGCCGCCTCAACGTGCTCGCGGCGGTGATGGGCAAGCCCTATCACGTCATCTTCCATGAATTCCGCGGCGGCTCCGCCACGCCGGAAGACGTCATGGGCTCAGGCGACGTGAAATATCACATGGGCGCTTCGTCGGACCGTGAGTTCGACGACAACAAGGTTCACTTGTCGCTCGCGCCGAACCCGTCGCACCTCGAAATCGTCAATCCGGTGGTGCTCGGGAAGTCACGCGCCAAGCAATATCAATTCGAAGGCGAGGGCCCTGGCGTTCCTGCGCGATCCGTGCTGCCGGTGCTGCTGCACGGCGACGCCGCGTTTGCCGGGCAGGGTGTTGTGGCGGAGTGCTTTGCGCTCTCTGGGCTGCGCGGCTATCGCACGGGCGGCACGATCCACCTCATCGTCAACAATCAGATCGGCTTTACGACCAGCCCGCGTTTCTCGCGCTCGTCGCCATACCCGTCTGACGTCGCGCTCATGGTGCAGGCGCCGATCTTCCACGTGAACGGCGACGATCCGGAAGCCGTGACGTTCGCGGCGCGCGTCGCCATCGAGTACAGGCAGAAGTTCGGCAAGGACGTCGTCATCGACATGTTCTGCTATCGCCGCTTCGGCCACAATGAAGGCGACGATCCAAGCTTCACGCAGCCCTTGATGTACAAAAAGATCAAGGATCAGCCGACCTCGCGTGAAATCTATCAGGCGCGCCTTATCGGTCAGGCTGTCTTCACGCAAGGCGAAGCCGAACGGACGATCACCGACTTCGAAGCGTTCCTCGATAGGGAGTTCGAGTCCGGCAAAACCTATAAGCCGAACAAGGCCGAATGGCTGGACGGCGTGTGGGCTGGCCTCGGCTTGCCGGGCGACGATGATCGCCGCGGCGACACCTCGCTGCCATTGGAAAAGCTTCGGGATCTCGGTCTGAAAATGACCACGATCCCGGATAAGGTCGATTGCCACAAAACGCTGCGCCGTGTGATTGAGGCGCGCCGCAACGCGATTGAGACCGGTCAGGGCATGGACTGGGCGACGGCCGAACACCTCGCTTTCGCGTCGCTTCTGGATGAAGGCACGCGCGTGCGCCTCTCGGGCCAGGATTCCTGCCGCGGCACATTCAGCCAGCGTCACTCGCATATCGTCGATCAGACGACCGAAGAACGCTACACGCCGCTAGACCACATCAGCCCCAATCAGGCGCACTACGAAGTCATCGATTCCCTATTGTCGGAAGAGGCGGTGCTGGGCTTCGAATACGGATTCGCCAGCAATGCGCCGAACGCATTGACGCTTTGGGAAGCGCAATTCGGGGACTTTGCAAACGGCGCGCAAGTGCTGGTCGACCAGTTCATTTCCTGCTCGGAAAAGAAATGGCTGCGCATGTGCGGCCTCGTGATGTTGCTGCCGCATGGCTATGAAGGACAAGGGCCGGAGCATTCGTCCGCTCGGCTCGAGCGCTATCTACAGATGTGCGCGGAAGACAATATGCAGGTGGCGAATTGCTCGACGCCGGCGAATTACTTCCACATCTTGCGCCGTCAGAACCACCGCAATTTCCGCAAGCCGCTCATCATCATGACGCCAAAATCGCTGCTGCGGCACAAACGCTGCGTCTCCGATTTGAAAGAGCTGGCGACCGGTTCCACATTCCACCGCATTCTTTGGGACGACGCCGACGGCAATAAGGATCTGTCAAAAGAATCAAAGCAGACTGATGTGAAGCTGCGTCCTGATTCTGAGATCAAGCGCGTCGTGATGTGCTCCGGCAAAGTTTATTTCGATCTGCTCGAAGAGCGGGAAAAACGTGGGCGCGACGACGTCTATCTGCTGCGCGTCGAACAATATTATCCTTTCCCGGCAAAATCTTTGGTGAAGGAACTGCAGCGCTTTAAACAAGCTGAGATGTTGTGGTGCCAAGAAGAGCCCAAGAACATGGGCGCCTTCGCATTCGTCGAACCGAATTTGGAGTGGGTTTTGGACAAGGTGGGCGGCGCATCAAAGCGCGTACGCTATGCCGGCCGTCCAGCGTCCGCGGCAACGGCGACGGGTTTGATGTCTAAACATCTGAAAGAACTTCAGGCGTTCATGGACGAGGTTTATTCGTAAGTCTTCAACGCACCGCTGACGGGGGCGATGCAGTGAAGCGAGTGGGAGTTGATGATGTCCGATATATTGGTGCCGACCCTGGGCGAGTCCGTGACCGAAGCGACCGTTGCGAAGTGGTTGAAGGGTGCGGGTGAGTCCGTTAAACGGGATGAGGCGCTGGTTGAGCTGGAGACCGACAAGGTTTCGCTCGAAGTGTCGGCGCAAGAAGATGGCGTTCTGGGCGAGATCGTCGCGCAAGAGGGCGACACCGTTGGTATCGGAGCGCTTTTGGGCCGGATCTCCGTCGGCGGCGCTGCCACAGCGAAAGCTGCGCCAGCGCCCAAGCCCGGCGCAGCGCCCACAAATGGCGCCGTTCAGTCTCCCGCGGTTCAGCGCGCCGCTTCTGAAACCGGCGTGAATGCTGAGGCCCTGCATGGCTCCGGCAAGGATGGCCGCGTGACCAAGGGCGACGTACTCGCGGCAGCCGCTGCGCCGGCGCCAGCAGCGCCCCGTGCAGCGCCTGCCCCGGCGTCTTATGGCGCCCCGGCCTACACGCCGCCGGCGCCTGCCGCACCGCGCGCGCTCCAGCCAATGGAAGAGCGCGTGCGCATGACGCGCTTGCGTCAGACCATCGCGCGCCGCCTGAAGGACGCCCAAAACTCCGCCGCCATTCTGACTACCTTCAATGAAGTGGACATGGGCGCGGTGATGCAGGCGCGCACAAAATACAAAGACGCGTTTGAAAAGAAGCACGGCGTGAAGCTCGGCTTCATGTCCTTCTTCGTGAAGGCCTGTGTGAATGCGCTGATGGAAATCCCGGCGGTCAACGCCGAGATCGACGGCCAGGATCTGATTTACAAGAACCACTACGACATCGGCGTCGCGGTCGGCACCGATCAAGGGCTTGTGGTGCCGGTCTTGCGCGACGCGGATAAGCTGTCCATCGCCGCTATCGAACGTGAAATCTCGGAACTGGGCGCCAAGGCGCGCAACGGCAAGCTCACAATCGAAGACATGCAAGGCGGCACGTTCACGATCTCGAACGGCGGCGTCTATGGTTCGCTGATGTCGACGCCGATCCTGAACCCGCCGCAATCGGGCGTGCTTGGGATGCACAAGATTGAAGAGCGCCCCCGCGTCGTGAACGGTCAGATCGTCGCGCGCCCGATGATGTATCTGGCGCTCTCTTACGATCACCGCATCGTCGACGGCAAGGAAGCGGTCACGTTCCTCGTACGCGTGAAGGAAGATTTGGAAGATCCAGAGCGCATGCTGCTCGACATCTGATCGAGGCGGGCCCGAAATGGACCTCGCCGCAGCGGAGCAGATCGTAGGGTGGGTGTTTCGCGGTTTCGGCGCGCTTTATGCTGTCGGCGGCGCGTTCGTCGTTCACAATATGCGCACGATGCTCTTTCTGTCGAAATCGATCGATAAGCTCGAACAGATGATGCGCGAGGCCAATCAGCCGAGCCTTCTGGCCAACGATCCAGAGGATCGTGGTCGCTTTTGGTGGCTTCTGGCCGGCGGTGTGCTGACGTTTTTGACGGGGATCGCAATGCTCGCGGGCTCGCGCTGGTGCATCTATCTCTTGCTCGCGATGATCGGGCATCAGGCGATGTATCTGGGCCGCCAGCGCCGCCGCATACGGGCGGCGCGTGACGACTTCTCGGCGGAAGACGTTGCACCCGCGCAATCGACATGGAACGCTTTCGGTTGGACGTTCTTGGTCTTTGGCGTGGCGCTCTATCTGGCGTCTCGCGGCGTGCTCACTTGAGGCGTTGAAACTTATTTGTGTGTGTTGAGGGTAAGAGATGAGCGATGTGTTCGATCTGGTGATCATTGGCGGCGGACCCGGCGGCTATAATTGCGCCATTCGCGCCGGACAGCTGGGGCTCAAGGTCGCTTGCGTGGAAAAGCGCGGCGTTCTGGGCGGCACGTGTTTGAATGTCGGCTGCATTCCTTCGAAGGCGCTGCTGCACACGTCCGAGCTTTACGATACCGCGAAAACAAAGTTCGCGAGCCTCGGCATCATCGCCGATGCGGTGCGCGTCGATCTGCCCAAGATGATGGGCCAAAAGGATGAAGCTGTTGGCGGCCTCACCAAAGGCGTCGAATTCCTGCTCAAGAAAAACAAGGTGACCTACATCAAAGGCGCAGGTCGCATTATCGACCCTTCCAGCGTCGAGGTGACCGACGCAAGCGGCGCGAAATCTACGCTGCAAACCAAAAACATCGTCATCGCTACAGGCTCCGAGCCTGCCAGCCTGCCAGGCGTCGAAATCGATGAAAAGCGCGTCGTCACCTCCACAGGCGCCTTGAGCCTGGATAAGATTCCGGCGCGCATGGTCGTGATCGGGGCCGGCGTGATTGGTCTTGAGCTTGGGTCCGTGTGGAAGCGCCTGGGCGCCGATGTGACGGTGGTGGAATATCTCGACCGCATCTGCCCTGGTATGGATCTCGAACTCGCCAAGGCCTTCCAGAAGACGCTGACGAAGCAGGGCTTCAAATTCGAACTCGGCCAGAAAGTCACCGGCCTGGAAAAAACAAAATCGTCGCTGAAACTGTCTTATGAGCCGGCGGCCGGCGGCGCGGCCCATACGATCGAAGCCGATGTGGTTCTGGTCGCAATAGGGCGTCGCCCGTACACCGAAGGTCTTGGATTGGAAGCTGCAGGCGTGAAGCTCAATCCGCGCGGCTTCATCGAGGTCGACCATTGGAAGACGAACGTGCCGGGCATCTGGGCCATTGGCGATGCGACGCCAGGACCGATGTTGGCGCACAAGGCCGAGGAAGAGGGCATCGCCGTCGCGCAATTGATCGCGGGCAAATGGGGCCATGTGAATTTCGACGCTATTCCAGGCGTCGTCTACACGCACCCAGAAGTCGCCACGATCGGCAAGACCGAAGAAGAATTGAAGGCGGCGGGCGTGGCCTACAAGGTCGGTAAGTTCCCCTTCATGGCCAATTCGCGCGCGCGCACAAATCACGATTCCGATGGCATGGTGAAGATCATCGCCGACGCCGCGACGGACCGCGTGCTGGGCTGCCACATGATGGGGCCGAGCGTCGGCGAACTAATCGGCGAAGTGGCGCTGGCGATCGAGTTCGGCGGCTCGTCCGAAGACATCGCCCGCACCTGCCACGCACACCCGACTTTGTCCGAAGCCGTGCGTGAAGCGGCGAAGGGCGTCGAAGGCTGGACGATGCAAACTTAGAGCGGTTTCGGGCCGACCGGAAGCGGCTGGGTTTTATAATCGCTCTAATGAATATTGATCGCTCGGTTCTTTAGGAGCTTTCACCGCGCAATTGCGCACTTAACCTCGCCTGGCCACCCTTCGCATCCAACCAGATGCCGAAGAAGTCGCGCCGGAAGCCCGGCCATTTCACGCTGCAGCGCTCTGCGCCGTTGAGATAGAGGCGCGCCGAGTCCGGCCCGGTGCTAATTGCAGTGAACCGATCGCCACGCTGCACATCTGAGAAACACGTCGCAAGTCGCTCTCGCAATGGTGCGAGTGTTGCGTCGTCCCCTGCGCCGCGTTCCTTCATGCCGCGGATGGTTCGGTTCAGCAGCACCTCGCTGCGGGCGGTGCGCTGGTAGGTAAGCGCAAGCGCGAACTCGTCGTTCCATGCAAAGCGGCCGCTTTCTGAATAAAGCGCTGCGTCGAACAAAGAAAAGCCCAGCAGCGAGAACTGCGCCTCGCCAATCAATGACGCTAAGCCCACTTCACGCGGAGTCGCTGCAGCAGGGGTGCTGAAAAGCATCAGTGCTAGAATAGAAAAAAGTCCATTCTTCATCATCTGGCGGCAAAAAGGCGGCGCTGGACCATTCTTTTCTCCTTCGGATTGAAGCCAGTCTGGGCATGCGGACTATAAAAGTACGGAAAACGCCGCTGGGTGGATCACACGGGCGCCCCGAAATGTCAGGTCAGGCGGACGGAGCGCAGACGACGCAGTCGCTATTCGACGCTCACTGGAAAGTTTACCGAATTCGCGATGAAGCACAGCTCATGGGATTTGTGGTGCAGGTCCGCCAATTGCTCTGCGGACGGCGCGGCGCCAGTATAGGTGATCTGCGGATGCAAAGTCACCGAGCCGATCGCATAGCGGCCGCTTTCATTCTTCGCCAGGCCGCCTTCGGCATTGTCGATATAGGAATCCACCACGAAGCCAGCCCGCCGCGCCAAATCCAGAAACGTCAGCATGTGGCACGATGACAAGGATGCGATCAGCAATTCCTCAGGGTCGGCGGCGGCTTCGACTGAGAGTGGCGGGCGCACCACGCTTGGCGAGGCGGAGCCGGGCATCGACACCCCGCCATCGAAGCTGATGACGTGCGCGCGCGAATATTTGCCTTTCGCGAAATCGGGCGCCTCCGCTTCGCGCGACCATTCAACTTTGGCGGTATGCAGCGCCATGCGCGTCTCCCTTGTCAGCAACTTCCCGCGATACGCTTCAGGTCAAAATTGTTCAACTTGAAGCGGCTTCGATGCGTGCTTTGGAAAACACGGCGATCATCTGCCCGCAAAAAACCGGAAGATCGTCCGGGCCGCGGCTCGTCACCAACATCCCGTCCACCAAAAATGGCTGATCCACCACTTTGGCGCCGGCATTCTTCAAATCTTCGCGGATCGTCGGCCAGCTGGTGAGCGTCCGGCCCTTGACGACGCCGGCATTGATCAAGATCCAAGGGGGCATGACAGATTGCGGCGACAGGCTTTTTGTCTTCAAAGAAAGACCGCACAAAGTCCGTCGCGTGTTCGTTGACGCGCAATGCATCGGAATTGTGGACGCCGCCGGGCAATACAATCGCATCGTAATTCGCGGGCAGCGCATTTTCCAACAGGGTGTCGACCGTGACTTTTTGGCCTTCGATCATATGGTCCATGCCTTGGATCACGCCATCCTTCGGCGATACAATTTCAACCAGCGCGCCTTCTTCCCGCAGCGCTTCGAGCGGTTGCAACAATTTAGATTGTTCAAATCTGTCGGTCGCCAAAATAGCGATGCGTTTTCCGCCCAAGCGTCTCATCGGCTGTCTGCGTCGGGCGAAGATCGCACCGTCACTATGAAGCCGTCAGCGGCTGCAAATGTTCCTGGAGCTTGACCTTAGGCAAAAAGAGCGTCACTCGAACGGGATCCGTTTTTCGATATCGGCGAAGGAAACCACTTTAAAATTCGGCGCGGCCTTGGGCTTGGTGTTTTCGCTGTCCTGAACCACAACCACGCCCAAAGGCGCATCGGCGCCGAAATCGCCCGCTGCAGCCGCCAAGCCAAGACCACCCTTGACGCCGTCCGCTTTCTTGCCGTTGGCGACGTTCATGCTCACCCAATAATGGTTCTTCGGGCCGCGATCATAAATGGCGATCTTGGCGTCCGGCCCATAGCTCGCCATCAACAACCCATAGCCGTCGCCAGCATAAATTCCGAGGGCGTTCACTGGATATGCCAGACGTCCGCCCTCGGATTGCACCGAATCCACCAACGTGCGCGGACCCTTGATGTCTGCAGAATCCACGCGCCACACGCCGCGCGCAATTTCCGCGACATAGAGCGCCCCCGTTTTGTCGTCGATGGCGCACGATGAAATCTCAGAGGGAAATTGCGTCTCCGCCATTTTAATGCCGGTGACGTCGCGCCACGGGTCGAGCGCCAGCGTCCAGGCGTGCACATCGCCGGCTTTGCTGGTCGCTATCATTACAAAATCCGCGCCGCTTTGGCTGAGACAGACTGAGGTGATCTCTTTGATCTTGGTGCGGATGCGGCCGCGCTGCTTGGGGTCGGCAAGTCCAGTTTTTGGGTCGAGTTTGTAGAACACGATGGAGCGATCGGAATTGTCCGTCGCCGCCAGAATGGCGCCGTCGCTTTCGATCCAGGTGAAATGGTTGCGCACATCCACCGCGCCCGGCGCCCTCACGCCAAGGCGTTGCAGGATAAATCCGTTCAGATCGTAGATATCGAGTTCACCCTGCGGCTGCGCGCCGATGATCCGGATTTTAGTTTTGTCTTGAGGGTTCCAGATCGCGACGCCGCGCGTCGTCTCGCCCTGTGCGCCGTTCACCTGCGTTTCCCGTAGCGCCAGGACTTTCTGGAGTTGCGCCTTGCCGGGTTTTTCGGCGGCGAGGGCCGGCGATGCGACTGCCAGCGCCATCATAATGTGCGCTAATCCGTTTCGCATGACGTCTCCTTGTAACGCGCCTAACGCCCGCTGCTCTCATCCGCGAACGGGTCGGGCAATTCGTAATTGCGCCCGCAAAATTCGCAGCGCGCTTTGATGCCGCCATCGGCTTCGCGCATATCGCTGAGTTCTTCAGCCGAAAAACGCGACAGGATTGCGACCAAGCGCTCAGCATTGCAGGTGCAGCGCTCGTCCAGCGCTTGCGCCGCCGCCAGCCGCACGCCTTGTTCATGGAACAGACGGAACAACAGCCGGTCGGCGGTAAGGCTCGGATCGGTGAGTTCATCCGCGGCGGTGGTTTCGAATTTCACCAGCGCCTCTTCCCAGGCCGCCTCGCCGCCGCTGCGCGCGTCGTCGTCAGCCACGCGCTGGAGCAGGGCCGCGCCCGCGCGCCAATAGGGCGCCTCGCCCGCCACGTAGGCTTCGGCGATCGCCAGTACGATGCGGGTGGGGATTTGCTCTGAGCGCATGAAATAGGTCTCGGCGCAGTCCGACAACGACTCGCCGTCCAGCGGCGTCACGCCTTGATAGCGCTCCATCTCGTCGCCCTGGTCGAGCGTCATGGAGAACGCGCCGTCGCCGAGCAATTGCTTGATCTTAGCGCGATGCGGCGGCTTATCGCCGAACTTGGCGTCGAATTTTTCGCGGTCGAGCTTTGCGTAGCCGCGCACGCCGCCCCCGAGCTCTGGGTCCGCGCGATATTCCGCCACCACGAACGGCACGATTCCATTGCCTTCGGCCTGCAGGATCACCCGGCCGTTAATCTTCATGGCCGAGCCGATCAGCGCCACCAGCGCCACCGCTTCGCCCACCAGGGCCGCGACAGCTTCGGGATAATCATGCCGGCGCAAGATCGGATCGACGGTGGCCTTTCCCAGACGCACGATGCGCCCACGCACGGGTTGGCCGTCGATTTGGAAAGCGGCGGCGATGTCGTCGAATGGGATGGAGCCGTCAGCCCTCACTCTTCCAGGCACCATTTTAAAATCGCCTTCTGCGCATGCAGGCGGTTTTCGGCTTCGTCGAAAATCGCCGATTGCGGGCCGTCGATCACATCCGCCGTCACTTCCTCGCCGCGATGCGCGGGCAGGCAGTGCAGGAAGATCGCATCCTTCTTGGCTTTCGCCATCAAAGCCGGATTGACCTGAAACGGCGAGAGCGCTTTTAGGCGCTCATCGATATCGACATCGCCCATCGACACCCAGGTGTCGGCTACGATCACGTCGGCGTCCGCCACGGCTTGCGCTGCGTCGCGGAAGATATCGATGCGGCCTTGCTCGGCGCGGGCGCGCTCAACGTCCACCATGTCGATGTCGTATTGCGCGGGCGCGCCGATCACGAGGCGATAGCCGAATTTCGGCGCCGCGTGCACGAAGCTGGCGGCCACATTGTTGCCGTCGCCGACCCAGGCGATGGAAGCGTCTTTCAAGCTGACGCCGCGTTCTTCCAGCGTCTGTAGATCCGCCATGATCTGGCAGGGATGGCTCTTGTTCGTGAGACCGTTCACCACGGGGAGGGTGCAATGGCGCGCGAATTCCTCGATCGATGAATGCTTGTTGGCGCGGATCATCACGGCGTCGACATAGCGGGACAGAACGCGCGCGGTATCCTCGATGCTCTCGCCGCGGCCCAATTGCATATCCCCAGCGGAGACGACGATGGAGGAGCCGCCCAATTGCCGGATGGCCATGTCGAAAGAGAAGCGCGTGCGCGTGGAATTCTTCTCGAAGATCATCGCCAGCGTGCGATCTTTCAGTGGCGCGTCTTTGTCCGGGCGGCCTTTCGGCGCGCCGTTGCGGGCTTTCTTACGCGCATGCGCTTCGTTCAAGATTGCGCGCAGCTCTTCTTTTGGATGCTTCCAAAGGTCGATGAAATGCTGGGTCATCAAGCGGCCCTTTCAGACTTGGCCAAAGCCAGCGCTTCGTCGAGCTTCTCGACGGCTTCGCGGATATGCGCTTCGGTGACGATCAGCGGCGGCGCAAACCGCACGACATTGTCGCCCGCCACGCCCACCAACAGCTTGTGGTCTCGCGCGATCTTCTGCACGTCGCGCGGCGCGCCTTTGATCTTCAGCCCCCGGAGGAAACCCCTGCCGCGCGTCTCCACGACAAAGTCAGCGTGCCGGTCGGCGAGCGAGGCGAGGCCCTGGGTAAAGGCCGCCGCATTGCGGTTGATCTCTTCCAGAAAGCCCGGCGAATTCATCAGATCGAATGCGGCGATGCCGACGGCCATGGCCAACGGATTGCCGCCATAGGTCGAGCCGTGCGCGCCGAAGGTCATGCCCTTGGCCGCTTCGCGCGTGGCCAAGCAGCCGCCCAGCGGGAAGCCGGCGCCGATGCCTTTGGCGATGCACATGACGTCCGGCTCGACGCCGTCGATCCATTGATGCGCGAAGAGCTTGCCCGAACGGCCGAAACCGCACTGGATCTCGTCATACATCAGCAAGATGCCCTGTTCGTCGCAGAGCTTACGCAGTCCGCGCAAGAATTCCGGCGTGGCCGTACGGCAGCCGCCTTCGCCCTGGATCGGTTCGATGAAGATGGCCGCGGTCGTCGGGCCGACCTTGGCCTTCACGGCCTCAAGATCGCCAAAAGGGAGCTTGGTGACATAGCCTGGCAGACGCGGGCCGAAGCCCTCCAGATAGGAATCGTTGCCGGTGGCGTTGACCGCCGCATAGGAGCGGCCATGGAAGGCGCCTTCGAAAGTGAGAATATCGATCCGGTCCGGATTGCCGTTGGCGTAGTGATATTTGCGCGCCAGCTTCAGGGCGCATTCCACGGCCTCGGTGCCCGAATTCGTGAAGAACGCGACGTCGGCAAACGTTGAATTGGCGAAACGCGTGGCGAGCTCCAGCTGGCCCGGCACCTTGAACAGGTTCGAGACGTGCCAGACCTTGTCGGCCTGGGCTTTGAGCGCGTCGATGATTTCAGGGCGGCCATAGCCGAAGGCGGAGACCGCGATGCCGCCGATAAAGTCGAGATATCGCTCGCCCTTATCCGTGATGAGGTAAGGACCTTCGCCCCGCTCGAAGATCTCGGCGGGGTGAGCGAATAATGGCATTAATGGGCTATCCATGGCCCCCTCTCTTCGCGCGCCGTTGCAGCACTTTTGTGCTGGTTGCGGCCCTTTCGGCGCATCTTGGGCCGCGAAAAAAGGCGGCACAGTGACCGCGCCGCAGGCATCCGTCAATCGCTTCATTTTCACCCGTCTTTTCAGCGATTTCCGCCAAATTAGGCAGCGTTTGCCCCCCTAACTCTTGAGCCGGTAGCCCGAAGCGATGACCTGACGGCAAGCAACACAGAGCACAATGGTCAGGGCTCCGCTCACCAAAACACCAATCAGAAGCGGCCCGTCGGCTTGCCCGATGAAACCGTACCGAAAGCCGTCGATGAGATAAAAATACGGATTGAAATGACTGAGGGATCGGAACGGTTCCGGCAAATTATCGATGAGATAGAACGTGCCCGACAAAAAAGACAAAGGCGTGATGACGAAGTTCGTGATGGCCGCAAGCTGGTCGAACTTCTCCGCCCAGATGCCGCTCAGCAGGCCGATCGCCGCCATCATCACAGACGCCGCCATGCCGAAATAGGCTACAGACCACCAATGCGCCGGCCAGACTTTCGCGAACGGGATCACACACAAGGCGGACACTATCCCTACCACAACGCCGCGTGTGGCGGCCCCGGCGATAAACCCCGCCGTCAGCTCCCAGGGCGACAATGGGGGCATCAAGAAGTCCACAGAATTTCCTTGCATCTTCGCGATGGAGATCGAGGAGGAGGAGTTCTGGAAGGCGTTATTTAGCACCGCCATCATGATTAGGCCCGGCGCGAGGAAGTCGGTATAGGCCGCGCCCAGGATGAGAGGATGGCTAGGCCCGCCAAAGGCCATCGCAAACACCATCATAAAGAGCAGCGTCGAGACGACTGGCGACAGCACAGTTTGGATCGCGACCTTAAAGAAGCGGCGAACTTCTCTCAAATACAGGGTTTTAAGACCTTCGGGGTTCCAACCGTTGAACTGCCGGGTGGTTAAGGGCAGGGGCTCGGCCGCGGGCGTAAAGGCGGCGGAAGTGGCGGGCGAATTCATATAAAACCTAGATGAGACATGGAAGGCGAGGGGCGCAGCATAGGCCTCAATACGGTCCCTCGGACTATAAATCGGCCCCCGACTCAGATAAATGAAGACCCCACATCTAGATTTTGTTTCGGTCTAGGCGAAAGTGTGGACAGATATTAACCCAGGGATTGTGCCCCGCCCAATTTCTGCTACTATCCTTTGTGTCATCGCGTGGGCAAAAGCGACCGCACCCCAATATATAGTGGGTCGGAGAACTTGACCCCATTAGCCAGAATCGGGGCCGGGCATGTGGACAGACGAACGTGTCGAACTTTTGCGTAAACTTTGGACTGAGGGTCTCAGCGCCAGTCAGATCGCAAAACAATTGGGTGGAGTCACCCGCAACGCCGTCATCGGGAAGGTGCACCGTCTAGGCCTGCAGGGCCGGGCGACGCCATCGCGTCCCGCGCGCCGTCCGGTTCGCATTGCGCGGCCGCGGCAGACAACGGGTACGACGCCCATCGCCGCAGGGTCCATGGCGTTGCGCCAGCGTCCTGCGCCGCGGATCGTCGATGTCGAGCCGCTCCGTCTTGAAGACGGCGCCACCGCCAATGTCCTGACCATCCGCGACCGCATGTGCAAATGGCCGGTCGGAGACCCAGGCGATTCCAATTTCGGTTTTTGCGGCCATCCTGTCCAAGACAATTGCCCTTATTGCGCCGAACACGCCGCCGCCGCCTACCAGCCGACGACGCGCCGCAAGGTGCGCGGCGATGAAGGTACGCGCCGGGAGGCTGAAACACTGCGTTGGGCGCGCCTAGCCGCCAGCTAAGGCTCTTCCCCGGTTGGACAAATAGTCCAGCTGGATAAGGGGGGCTTCGGCTGAAGACATAGGCCCGCTGCGCTCGATTTGAGGTGAAAAGATCAAATCGGCGGATGGTCTAGGCCTCAGGATCGAACCCAGGGCAACGCAGTTCAGAAAAGGGTGCGCTAAAAGCGTGCTCTTTTTTGCGTCCACCGCTGATCCGCAATCATCAAAATTCTATCAATTTGATTTACTTAGCTTTGTGTTGGCTGCTCTAGAGTGTGCTCTTAGATATTCAGCAGGCGTGTCGAAGTCGCCATGCGCGGTCTGGAACTTTTGCCGTTTTGGGGCCTTAGGGCTTTGGGATTCGGCACGCCGCAGCCATCTGTGGTAAGTAGGATTGCACCTAGGAACGGAGCAAACGATGGAAAGACATTTTCCAGCAACAGCGCGTGACTTAAGACACGCGGAAGGCGTGGGCGGCCCATTGCAAGATGCGGCGGAGAAGGCGGCTGAAGTTTTGAAAGCGACCGTCGCCGATGCGTCGGAGCGCTTGCAGCCCACATTCGACGCCGCCGAAGAAGGCATTGGTAAAGCGTCTCAATTGGTGGTCGACAAAATCAAGGAACGTCCCGTAACGGCCGCAGTCGCCGCGATGGGCGTGGGCTTGATCGTCGGTTTGCTGCTAACGCGCCGCCGATGAACTTTAAGCGTCCTGCTTTGTTGGTGGCCGCTGGCGGCGCCATCGCTGCGGCCTCTGGTCTCAGCGTGGTGTCGCTCGGCTTCGCCGCGTATGCCTTGTTGGCGCCATTGGTCGGTCAGGCCGGCGCTTTTGCGATTATTGCGGTGTCCGCCGCGATCTTAGCGGCGGTCGGCGCGTATTTCATCACGCACGAAGCGGACGATGAAGACGACAAACAATCGTCGCGCACAGAATCAGTTGCGCTGGCGCTGACGGATGTTATCCGATCGCGCCCCGGCATCGCTCTGGGCGCGTCGCTTTTGTTGGGATTGGTCGCGTCGAGAAATCCACGCATTGCGATGGAAATGATGTCCTTCGCGCAGCGTCTTACGAACCCCAAGTAGCGCTGAGCCGACCTATCGCAAGCGGTTCAAACGTATCACTCGGTTTTGCGCTCTTTTGCATTACACCGCGCGTGAAGACAAAATAGAACAACGAGCCGGCGGCGATGACGAACGCCCCCAAAGCCGTGCCCGCGCTGACCGGAAAGAGGAACATCGCTGCACCAAACAGGACGCAGACGATCCCAACCACAATCCCAAGCAGCGTCATAAAGGCGCAAGCGGAAATCAAGAGTGTCACAAAAGCCGTGTCCTGAACTTTGGACGGCTGCGGCGTAGCCTCCATCGCTGCACGCAATTTGGCTTGCACTTCGGCGACCGGATTGCTCAGTCCCGTATTTGGCCGCAAGGCGCTGGCGATCGCATTGGCCTGCTCAACCGTGATGGGATTGACGGGCGCGGTCTCAGATTTCGCTTCAAGCCTTTGATTATCGAGCTTTTGAGCGCTGAGGATGCCAGCGCCGGTGGTTTTTACGGTGGAGTTCTGGGCCACGATTGTCTCCTGCACGGGTCAACGCAATACGCGCTCAAAGCCGCACGCGCCGAATCGGACTTTCACCGACTTCAGCCAAGGAACAGCATCACCCCAGACGGGAAATGACGCAACCGCAATCTCGCCTAATTGGGGAGATTTCACGGGGCCGTTTTGCTTGGGCGTTCGGCGTCCAGCGAAGCAGCCTCGTGCCGCGATGCAATAATGGTGCGCCAATCGCTTTTCTTAAGTGATTTCTGCACGGACTCTCCGCCACAGGCCCAATGATCCAACATGGTGCGGCGGGAGAATTCGTAGTCGGACGATGAGCTGTGGAATTCTTTTCGGCGATTGATCAACTGGACGATCGCCAGAGATCGTTCCGGCCACAATTCCTCGAGCAGAATCGCGGCGGGGTCTTTTGCAAATTCGGGCGGCAACCGCTCCAGCAAATCGCGCAACGCAGTTTTTGTTTGATGCAGCCGTAGATGCATGTCGGTGGTGAAACGCGTGCGGCTGGAATAGCGGATGTCCTTTTCACGCTCCGTCACGTCGAACATGCTTTTCGGCAGCGGCCCACGGGCGCTGAAGAGGTCCACCTGGAACACCAAAAGCGGTTCAGACTGATTTGCAGACAGCACATAATCCAGCGGCGTATTCGAAACGATGCCGCCGTCCCAATAAAACTTATCGCCGATCTTAATAGGCGGAAAGCCGGGCGGTAGGGCGCCGGAGGCCATAATGTGCTCAGGTCCGATTTTATGCTGGCGATTGTCGAAATAGACGAAATTGCCGCTTTCGATTTCTACCGAGCCGACGCTCAAACGCACGCCGCCGGGATGATTGAGGAGGTCGAAATCGACTAAGCGCTCCAAGGTCTCTTTCAGCGGCGTGGTGTCGTAAAAGCCCAAGCTATCAGGTGCGCCGTTCGGAAACAAATAGGTGAAGGGCAGCTTCACGCTGAACATGCCGGGTGCGCCAAATGCGGTGGTCCACATTGCGTTGGTCTCATTGAACCAATTGCGCGGCGCGCTTTGGCCCATCATCGGTTCGACCTGAAAGCCTGACGTCACCAATTCCCAGAACTCGCGCAGGCGCTCGACGCGTCTTTCCGGTGGATTCCCGGCGATCAAAGCCGCATTCACGGCGCCAATGGAGATGCCGGCCACCCAATCCGGCGCGACGCGTTCTTTCTCCAGCGCCTCGAAGACGCCCGCTTGATACGCGCCCAGCGCGCCGCCCCCCTGCAGTACAAGCACCGTTTTGCAATTGACGGCGGGAGGCGCGATCTGCGTTTTTGCGTCCATGAACTCTTTCCGGCGCGGGGCAAGGCGCTCCAGCGTGCGTGCATTTCACCACCTGCGCTGCGTTGCAGCAAGTGCTTGAGAGGTTTGTAACCCCAACCCGGACGAGAGCGCATTTGCGCCAACGCAAACGCACGCGCGTGGGATGCGGTTTAGATGGTGCTGCTTACATATGGAGAGCGGACCGGCTATGCATCCGCTCAGGAGTGAGGACCTAAGATGAAACGTATTCTGTTCGCTGCCGCATTGAGCGTAGCCGGCTGCTCCGAGCCAAAACCTGAAACGACGGAGGCTAAGGCGCCTGCCGCGGTTCCCGCCGCATCTTCGCCAGCCTCGAGCGCCACATCGCAATGGCTACAAATCGCACACGAAGCCAATGGCGGCGGCGTTTGGGTGAACCCGGCCTTGATCAAAACAGATCCAGCCTCCGGCCTCACCGACGTGGTGCTGAAGGTCAATCACGGTCCGTTGCAGGCGCTGGACGCTGCGGGCTCGTCTGAAACGCTCTACCGCCTTGAGCGCGTGACGTTCCGCTTCAATTGCGCCAACAAGACTTATGCAATCGCCAAGCGCGAAGCGATCAACGAAAAAGAGGACGTTCTCGACACGACCGAGCCGAAGCTCGACGCGTCGTCTTATAAAGAAGTGGCGCCCAAGGGCGTCTCCAGCGTGGCGGTCAATCAGGCGTGTCCACCCAAGCCGCAATAATCTAGAGTGCAGAAAGCGGCGTCGTTCGCCGCGCTTATTACAGCTAGGGATGGGTCATGAAATCCTGGATATCGAAACTCGCACGCGTGCTTGGCGTCGTCGCTATTACGGCGGCGCTCGCCGGGTGCGGCGTCAACAATATCCCGACCAAGGAAGAACAGACGAAGGCCGCCTGGGCGGACGTGCAAAGTCAGTATCAGCGCCGCGCCGATCTGATCCCCAACCTGGTCGCTACGGTGCAAGGCTTCGCGAAACAAGAACGCGAAGTGCTGATCGCTGTGACTGAAGCGCGCGCTTCGGCCACGCAGCCTAAGTTCGACGCCACCACCATCACCGACCCGGCGAAGTTCAAGGAATTCCAAGAAGCGCAGGCGCAGCTTACGGGCGTGCTGGGCCGGTTGCTGGCGATCTCGGAAAACTATCCCGATTTGAAATCCAACCAAAACTTCCTAGCGCTGCAATCGCAATTGGAAGGCACGGAAAACCGCATCGCCGTGGCGCGTCGTGACTACAACGAAGCGGTGCGCGTTTATAACACCGAGCTGCGCACCTTCCCGGGGTCGATCTGGGCGGCGACCTTCTATCGCGGTAACAAACCGATCGAGCCGTTCGCGGCCGCCGCGGGCGCGGACAAGGCGCCCGAGGTAAAGTTCTAGGGCAATTATAGTGACGCACTTTTTTGCGTTCCTGGCGGCGGCGTTGGCTTTGGCCAGCGCCGCTTGGGCCGCACCGCAATTTCCCAAGCTGACGGGCCGCGTCGTCGATGCGGCAAACGTGCTGCCGGCCGACATGGAAGCGCGCCTCACGGAAAAATCCGATGCGCTGGAAAAAGCCACGGGCCGGCAATTCGTCGTGGTCACCATTGCGTCGCTGCAAGATTACGACATCGCCGATTACGGCTATCAACTCGGGCGCGCCTGGGGCATTGGCGAGGCCAAGGAAAACACAGGCGCATTGTTGATTGTGGCGCCAGCCGATCGGCGGGTGCGGATCGAAGTCGGCTATGGTCTGGAAGGCGTGCTGACGGATGCGCTCTCAAACGTCATCCTGCAGCAAAAAGTGCTGCCGAAATTCAAAGCCGGCGATTTGCCCGGCGGCGTCGAGGACGGCGCCAATACCGTGATCGAACAATTGCAGCTGCCGCCCGATCAAGCCAAGGCGCGAGTCGCAGCGGCGCAGACGCCTGAAAGTCAGATTGACTGGGGCCTCGTCATCTTCCTCGCCTTCTTCGCCCTATGGTTTATGGCGGGCGCCACGCGGGCGAACCGCTTCGGACGGCGCAGCCGTCTCGGCGCAGGAATTCCGCCAGTGATAATCTGGGGCGGCGGCAATGATCGCGGCGGCTGGGGCGGTGGCGGTGGTGGTTTCAGCGGCGGCGGCGGATCGTTCGGCGGCGGCGGATCGTCGGGGAGCTGGTGACACATGCTGATCGCACAAGCCGACAAAGAGCGCATTGCGCAAGCCATCGAAGCGGCGGAGAAAACCACGAGCGGCGAGATCTATTGCGTCGTCGCGCGCGAATGCTCCGACTATCGCGTTGTGCCGGCGGCCTGGGCCGCGATGGTCGCCATGCTCGCGCCGCCTTTGCTTTTGTTTTCCGGAATCGATCTGGCGGCGCTGCCGCATTTCGGCTGGAACGCTGGACAGGGCGACGGTGCGCAGCGCGCGGCCTTCGTCTCTTATGCGCTGATCCAGGTGATTCTCTTCGCCATTGTGTGGGTCGTCGTGGCGATTCCCGCGATCCGCCGCGCGCTGACGCCGAAATGGCTGAAGCGTGATCGTGTGCACCGCGCCGCGCTCGATCAATTCATGGCGCGTGGTCTGCAGCTCACGCGCGACCGCACCGGCGTTTTGATTTTCCTGGCTGAAAGCGAACATCAGGCGGAGATCATCGCCGACGAGGGCATTCAAGCGAAAGTCGGATCGGATGCTTGGGGCCCGCCGCTCGCTGAACTTCTCCGCCTCGCGCACAAGGGGCAACACGCCGACGGCATCCTGGCAGCGGTGAGCCAATGCGGCGCGCTCTTGGCGCAGCACTTTCCGCCAAGGCCGGATGACGTGGACGAACTCCCCAACAGGGTGGTTGAAATTTAGCGTATCATGATTTTTGGGCGGGCTTCTAAAAGCGCTCGCCACGCATCACGGCGACGTCGCTGATTGCGACGACGCCGGGATAGGTTTTGAAGTAATCCGCCAGCCACTCGAGCGCTGCGTCACAGGCGATCTCACCGCCGATGGCGATGACGAGACAAGCGCCGCTTTCGCCGATGCCTGTTTGACGCCAAGCGCCGTGTGCACCGCTGCCCTCGACGCCTTGAAAGACGCTCCAACCTTTAAAGCCCACTTTACCGAGCATCTCTTCGACATGCTCCAGAGCATGCGCTTCGATGAAGATATCGAGTTTTTTGCGCTCAATCAGTTGCACAGATCACCTCACAATCCATTGCGCCGCGGCATGATAAAGGGGGATGCCAATCACAAGATTAAACGGAAACGTCATCGCCAGCGACATCGGAAGATAGGTTCCGGCGTCCGCCTTGGGCAGCGCCATACGCATAGCCGCCGGCACGGCGATGTAAGAGGCAGACGCCGCGAGGATCGCAAAAAGCGTAGCGTCGCCGAGCGACAATCCCACGAGGTTTGCGGCGAACAAGGCGACCATCGCGCTTAAGATTGGCCAAACGAGCGCGAAAAGAGTGGTTGCTGCGCGGAACGATTGGGCTTCCGACAATCGTTTGGCGGCGACAATGCCCATGTCGAGCAGAAAAAGACACAATACGCCTTGGAAGATCGCGCCGCTGACGAAGCCGTCGAGCTTGGCCATGCCGCGCGCGCCGGTGAGAAGTCCAACGACAAAGCTGCCGATCAATAAGACTGCCGCGCCGTTCAGCAATACTTCACGCCACAGCGCCGGCTGAAATCTTGCGCCGGGCGAGCGCGCTTTCGATCCGACGATCAGGAGTGCGGAGAGAATGGCGGGCGTCTCCATCAGCGCCAGCACAGCGGCCATATGGCCGCTGAACTCAACGCCCATGGTCCGCAGATATTCGCTTCCCGCGGCGAAAGTGACGACGGAGACGCTCCCATAATGCGCTGCGGTCGCAGCGGCGGTCACGCTTTCCAGCCGGCAGACCGAGCGCAACACGACATAGGCGGCGAATGGAGCGGAGAAACTGAACATCAGGCCGAGCCCGCCTGCGGCGATTAGGTCTTTAGTCAATCCGCTTGCGTTCGCTTCGACGCCCCCTTTGAAGCCGATGCACAGCATCAAATAAAGCGCCAGAGTCTTCACGGCCTGATCCGGGATCGAGAGGTCGGACTTTGCCCATCCGGCCAGCGCGCCGAGCGCGAAGAAGAGGATCGCCGGCGCAAACAAGTTTACGCTGGCGGCGTTGAGTGCGGATTCGATCATGGCTTCCCCGGCTGCGCCGCGTCTGCAGCGCCGATTTCTGCGCGGACGCTATGGCGCGGAGTATTGTTCGGTCCAGTTCAATGATTGCAACAGTTCGTTGCATTAATTAGAATAAAGAGATGACCAATCTCAACTTCCATCACTTGCGTTATTTCCGCGCGATTGCGCAGGCGGGTTCACTCACCCGCGCGGCGGCGCAATTGAATATTTCGCCGTCTGCCCTCTCGGTTCAGGTGCAACAGCTCGAAGCGCAACTCGGCCAATTGCTTTTCGAGCGGCTGGGCCGGCGGCTGGTGCTCTCCGAAGCGGGCCGTATCGCGCTCGAGCATGCCGAAGCAATTTTTCTCACCGGCGACGAACTCGTTCAGAGATTGAAGGGCGTCCCGGATTCCAGACAGGAAATGCTTCGCATCGGGGCGATGGCGACTTTGTCGCGAAATTTTCAGTCTGGATTTTTGGCGCCGCTCAAGGCGCGTGAAAGTCTGAGGCTTGTGCTGCGGTCCGGGACGCTCAAAGAGCTTCTCGCTGCGCTGGATACGCATCATCTTGATGTTCTGTTGACGAACACCTTACCGTCGCGCGATGCGGAATCTGCTTGGGTTGCGCACCGCTTGGCTGAACAGCCGATCAGCCTGATTGGGCCGAAGCGGCAGGGGCGCAAAGCAAAGGTAGACGCGATACTCAAGAGCGAAGGCTTGATCGTGCCGACGCCAGAGAACCACATACGCGGCGACCTCGATTCCTACTTGCAAAAGGCGGGCATCGATCCGCACATCGTGGCCGAAGTCGACGACATGGCCATGATACGAGTGCTCGCGCGGGAGGGGCTCGGCTATGTGATCGCTCCGCCAATCGTCGTCCGCGATGAATTAAAAACGGGACAATTGTCGGAGTTCGGTCAGATTGGCGATCTTAAGGAGACATTCTACGCCATCGTACCGAAGCGTCGTTTTCCAAACCAATTGGTCGAGGCCCTGCTCAAGGATCAACCGAAGAGCAGGGCCTGACATCTATGGATTAAGGCTTGGAATCCGTCACTTCTAAAACGCCGGTAGACGGAGCGCCATTGCGGGTTTTCCAGAGCGAGTAGACTACGCCGGAGCCAATCAGACCGACCGTAATCGCCAGCGACCAAAGCGCGGGGAATTTTCCGTTGGGGAAGAAATCGCCAAGGAAAATCTTGCCGCCGATAAACACCAAGGTCATCGCAAGCGCGTATTTTAGGTACTCGAACCGGTGCACCATCGCCGCCAGCGCGAAGAACAGCGCACGCAATCCAAGGATCGCGAATATGTTCGATGTGTAGACGATGTAAGGATCCGATGTGATCGCGAAGATCGCCGGCACGCTGTCGACCGCGAATACCAAATCGACGATCTCGACGAAAAGCAACGCCAGCAGAAGCGGCGTTGCAAACCAGCGCATCTTACCTGTTGCCGGGTCTGGCAATTGTACGCGAAAGCGATTGCCGTGGAGCTCTGGCGTGACGTTCAACCGTTTCTTGAGCCAAAGCAGGATTTTATTCTTGCTCATGTCTGGCGTGTGATCGCCCTTGCGCAGCATCATGAGCCCGGTGCCGATCAAGAACACGCCAAAGACGTAAAGCACCCAGGAGAATTGGCTGACGAGTGCAGCGCCCAAACCGATCATCAATCCACGCAGGACGATAACGCCGAGGATCCCCCAGAACAGCACGCGGTGCTGATACAGCCGTGGGATCGCAAGATAAGTGAAAACAAGCGAGATGACGAAGACGTTGTCGAGCGCCAGCGTTTTTTCCACCGCGAAGCCGGTAATGTAAAGCTGGAGCGCGGTCCAGGCGCGTTCGGCGCCGGTAACGGCCAGGAGTTGTGGGTCGATCGACGCCGTCGGCGAATTGTTGTTGTACAGCGCCCAAACGATTGCGGAAAAACTCAGTCCAATGATGATGTAGAAGGCGGAGAAGATCAGAGATTCTTTAACGCCAATTTCGTGATCTTTACGATTCACGACGCCTAGGTCAAAGGCGAGCAGTGCGCCGACGGCGGCTATAAAGGTAGCCCAGACCCAGAGATCCTTGCCGAGAAAATCAAGGAAGAAAAAATTCGTTTCAATGTCCATATCAGCCGTCCAGCCTTGTCGGGTTAAGCAGGCAAGCGCACGTCAGCCTTGCAGCAAGAGCTGCAAGGCTGACGGACGTGTGCAGAAAGTGGAGGGGGCGGCTTATCTAGAAGTCAAACAGATCCGAAAGCCGTGATTTGCGCTTGCCGCGGCGCCGGTCCTCATCGTCGTGGTCGTAATCACGTTTACCGTTATAGTCGTCCCGATGAGATTGACGATCTGCGAGCAAATCTTCTTTAACCAGGGCGATGACTTTTTCGAGTTCGCCTTTATCGAGCCATACGCCGCCTGTGGTGGGACAGACGTCGAACTCGATTCCATAGCGATTGATTTGACGCATCGGGGCCCCGTCAATGGGAGAAAGCGTTAAAGGCATGGCATGCTCCGATGATGATTTGAGGACAAGTCTTTAGGCGGATGGTTGCTCGACGATTTTATCGGCGCCTTTGCGCGCAAAGGCTGCGCGATCTGGCGGAGACGTCGGAAACTTCGCCTGTAAAAGTTCGTCTTTAAACATCAGACGCAGCTTCTTCAGATATCGAAGTCGCGCCCAATTCGGATGCAATGCGCGCTTTTCGCGTTCAATTTCGGATCTGAGTTTCGCCAATTTCGAGATCAGCGCATTTATGTGCCGTACCGACATCGTTGCTCCTAACGTATCGAGTGTTCAGGAGCGCGGTTCGGCATTCGACCAAGAGTCCGAGCCAACACCGGGATGCTCCCGATGCGGTCCGACATCACGACCGCGTCTCAGCGATCGTCAGAGGGGCCCGGCCCGCAAATGATAGGTTGGGAGCGCCAATCTCCCCGTCAAGGAGCGTGCGTTGAATAATTTGCTATTGCGGCCTGCTCAAACCAATCATGTAACGACCTACTTAAAACAGACGAAGAGAAAGCCGCGTCAAAGCCTAAAACTTTTCTCTAATCAACGTAGCAGAGTTTCGCGTGCGCCCCGCGTAGACTTGGGAACTGAATAAGATCATGAGCACCTATTCCCACCTTCTCTCGCCAGGCCGCATCAATTCCATGGAGCTGCGCAACCGCATCTTCATGACGCCGATGGGCTCAAACCTCGCAGCGCCGGACGGCTATATCGGCGATCGCCTGCGCACCTATTACGCGGAGCGCGCCAAAGGCGGTACGGCGCTGATCACGATGGGCTCAGTGTCGGTCGGCTTTCCGGAAGGCTCCAGCAATTTCCGGCAGGAAGCGATCTCAGACGACAGATTCATTCCCGGCCTCCGGCAACTTGCCGACGCGGTGCATGAACACGGCGCGAAACTGGCGGTGCAATTGCACCATGCGGGTCTCACCGCGATGAACGATATGTTCGACGGTCGCCCGCTCTCCGTGCCGTCTATTCCAAAAGCCTCGAAGACATCGGGCGATTTTGTCGATGTGATGCTGGAAGAAGAAGCAGTCAAATTCTTCGAACCTTACGCTTCTATGGGCGAGGTGAAATACAATGTCGTCAGTGCGCAGGACATCGAGCGCCTGATCCAGATGTTCGCTGCCGGCGCTGTGCGCGCAAAGGAATCCGGCATCGATGCGGTGGAGATCCACGCCGGGCATGGCTATATCTTTTCGTCTTTCCTGTCGCCCGCCGCCAATCAGCGTACAGACGAATATGGCGGGTCAGTCGAGAACCGCTCGCGCTTCCTGATCGAAACGATCAAGGTGATCCGCCGCGCGGTGGGTAAGGATTATCCGGTCTGGATGCGCTTCGACAGCCAGGAATATTACATGGATGACGGCATCACTTTGGAAGACGCGAAGATGACGGGCAAGCTCGCGCAGGATGCCGGGCTCGACGCCATTCATGTCAGCGCCCATGGCGACGCCAATCGCGGCATTACGTTTTCTACGGGCCACGCCACTGACATACGCAACGGCTTCGTGTCGAACGCCGCTGCGATCAAACAGGTCTTGGATATTCCGGTGATCGCGCCGGGCCGCATAGAGCCGGAAGACGCGGACCGCTTCATCGCTGAGGGAAAGCTCGACTTCGTATCGATGGGGCGCAAATTGCTCGCCGATCCGTTTCTGGCGAAGAAGCTTGCGGAAGGCCGCGACAAGGACGTGCGGCCGTGCATCTATTGTTATGCTTGCATCTCCAACATCTTTTTTTCCGGCCAAGTCTATTGCGCCGTGAATGCGCGCACTGGCTACGAGCTGGAGCGCGTGATCGAGCGCGCGCCCGCACAAAAACGCGTGGCGGTGATCGGCGGCGGGCCGGGCGGCATGGAGAGTGCGCGCCTTCTGGCTGAGAAAGGCCATGACGTGACCTTGTTCGAAGCGTCGGATCGCCTCGGCGGCACGCTGCAATTTGCGAGCATCGCTTTTGAGCCGAACCAGCGCATCTTGGAATGGTTGAAGCGGCAAATCGCGCAATCCAACGTGTCGGTGCGAATGAATGCGCGCGCGACCTCAGAGGAATTGCGCGTGCAGGGGTTCAACGCAGTGGTGGTCGCCACCGGCGCGGTGCGGTCAATGCCCGACATACCCGGCGCCGATCAGAATTTCGTCTATTCCGGCGACGACATGCGCAAGCTCGTCTTGGGCACAAACCTAGACGACATCCGGGCGAAAACGTCGGAGACGACGCGCTTACTGGCCTCGCTTGGCGCGGCGACCGGGATCACGCGCAATCTCGACGCCGTACGCGCGATTAGCACGCATTGGATGCCGCTGGGTGACCGCATCGTGATTATCGGCGGCGAATTGGTAGGACTGGAGCTCGCCGAATATCTTGGCCATCGCGGGCGCAGCGTCACGGTGCTTGAAGAATCGCCAAAGTTCGGGCGCGGCCTGCGTGTGGTGCGCCGCTTTCGCATTCTCGAAGAATGCCGCGGCGTAGGCGTGTCGATGATCCCTGGCGTGGCCAAGATCGAAATCGGCGATCACAAAGTCAGTTATGAAAATGTGAACGGGCAGCGCCGATCCGTCGCCGCCGACCATGTGATCGTCGCCAAGGGCGCGCAGGGTGAGACCAGTCTGGCGAACTCGCTGAAGGCTGCGGGCCTCAACGTCTTCACCGTCGGCGATTGCAATGGCGTCGGCTATATCGAAGGCGCAATGCGCGATGCGATGCTGGCCGCACAGGAAATCTAGCCGCTCAAGACCTAAGAATGGGGATCCGGCCGGTCTGCATAGGCTTCGGCCAGCTTCCATGCTGGATATTCCACCGGCAAAGCACTGACCGCGTCGACCACACTGAGTTCTTCGGCCGACAGCGTGATCTTCGCCGCAGCAATGTTCGAGTCCAATTGCGCGATGGTGCGCGACCCGAACGCGACGCTGGTCATCACGGGCTGATGCAAGAGCCAGGCAATGGCGATCTGGCCGGGTGTCGCGCCTTTTTTCTGCGCGATCTTCGTCAGCACATCGAGCGTATTGAAGGTGCGTTCTTTGTCGAACGGCATCCAGATGCCGCCGGAAAACCGCGTGCCGCCAGGCAGATCGCCGTCGCGTTTATACTTACCGGTGAGGATGCCGCCGAGCAACGCGCCCCACACCATGATCCCGACATTACGATCCAACGCCATCGGCACGATCTCGCGTTCGATGTCGCGCACCGCCACGGAATAATAGGCTTCCGTCACTTCGAAGCGCGACAGGCTCTCGCGCTCGGAAACACCGAGCGCATGTGCGATCTGCCAGGCGGAAAGGTTGGAGCAGCCGAGATAGCGCACCTTACCGGCGCGCACGAAATCGTCCATCGCGCGCAGCGTTTCCTCTATCGGCGTCAGCCGGTCGAATTGATGCAGCATATAGACGTCGACATAGTCCGTGCCCAAACGCTTTAGACTTCCGTCGAGCGCCTGCGTCAGGTGCGCGCGGGTGGCGCCAACGCCGTTCTTGCCGGGCGACATGCGCATGCCGCCTTTGGTGAGGATCACCGCTTCATCGCGCGGAACGCCGGCTTCTTTCAGTGACTGGCCCAGCACGTTCTCGGAATCGCCGCCGCCATAGATGTTTGCAGTGTCGAAGAAATTCACGCCGCCTTCGAACGCGCGCGCCACCATCGCAGTAGCCTCGCGCACGTCCAGGCCGCCAATGGGCTCCCACATCGGGTTTCCCTTGCCGCCGAATGTATTTGTGCCGAGGCACATCTCGGAGACGAGGAGGCCGGTGCGGCCGAGAGTTTTGGTGCGCATGATCTAAATGCCCATCACGTTTTTGACGATCATCGGATTGATGTATTCTTTCCAATAGCAAACGCGGTCGCCGCGAAATCGCGCGATGGCGAGATATTTATTGGAATAGCGTGCGCCCGTCGGGCGAAAGATCGTGTCGGAATAATATTCCGCGATGATCGCGTCCGGCTCCAGCAGATCATAGAATTCCGTCATCTTGTGACGATAAGGATCGCAGGTCTCCATGCCTTGCTCGCAGAAGTTCCGGAACGTCTTCGCGCCGATCATACGCTCGGCCATCGTGTCGAGCGGCAGGTACGGCCAGTCGAATATAGCGTCTTCCGTAAGCAGCGATTCAACGCGGTCGAACTCCTTATTTCCAAGCGCGGTGATCAAGCGTTCGAAAATATCGCGGAGCTCAAGGCGGCGGGCGTCTATGGTCACGATGTGGGCCCTCAAAAATGATGGCGCGTCTAGGCGCATTTCCGCGCATGTAAGCGCGAACGCGCATGCTTACGAATGCGCATTGCCCCGCGCCTCGTTCAAATGGAGGAGTAATTGGCGAGCTGTCGCTCAAACATCCTCGACCGACGTCCAGACACACGCACTGTTTCTCCCGGATCAAGTCCGGGATCCGCAGGCTTGGCAGGGATGACGGCGGTAGCGCCCTAAGTGTCTAAAGACCAGACCTTATTTCGGCGCGATCTCATCAATAAATTTCGCGAGCTTCTGATCCAGATCGCTCAATCCGCCCGCGTCGTGTGTGGTGAGCAAAACCTCGACCCGATTATAGACGTTGAACCATTCGGGATGGTGGTCGTTTTTATCAGCCCAAAGGGCGACCCGCGTCATGAAGCCGAAGGCCGCATTGAAGTCGTCAAACTTGACCGTCCGCTGGATCGCATCGCGATCCCCCGTCGCTTTGCTCCACAAGGGCAAATCCTTTAGGATTTCGTCGGGCGTGAAGCGCTTAGTAAACGGCATGAAAACTCCAACGCGGCTCTATTAGTCCTATTATTCTGCCGCCATTAAAGAACGCGTGCCGCGAATGACGCGTCCTGGGCGGGCCTCGGTCGGCTGGTCGTTGCGGCGGATGACCTGACCATTGCAGATCGTCGCCACATAGCCCGTCGCCTCCTGATCGAGACGCCGCCCTTTGCCTGGCAGATCATAGCGGATCACCGGGCCATGCAAAGTCAAAGCGTCAAGATCGATGACATTGACGTCCGCTTTGTAGCCCGGCGCCAGTTTGCCCCGGTCGAACAGCTGCACCGTCTCTGCGGTTGCGCCGGACAAAGCCCGCACAACCTGCGGCAGCGTGAGGCGCGGGCCTTTACGGTCGCGCGCCCAATAGGTGAGCATGAAGGTCGGGTAGGAGGCGTCGCAGATGGAGCTATAATGCGCGCCGCCGTCGCCCAGACCCACAACGATGTTCGGGTCGTTCATGAGTGTATAGAGCTCGTCGAGCTTGCCCTCATAGAAATTGCCGAGCGTCGTGTAGAACTTCCCGTCGCCTTTGCCGCCATTCATCATGAGGTCGTAGGCGACCTCTTCCGGACGGCGGCCTTGCGCCCGCGCCTGCGCGCCGACGCTGGTTTCCAAAGCGGGTTCGTAATTGGGTATGTCGCCCATCGGGAAGACCCAATCCCAATTGCGCGTCATCATTGCTAGCGGGTGGCCGTTGCTGCCAGGTTCGTTGATCAGCTTTTCGCGAAAGGCCGGATCGCGCAGCGTGGGCAGCTGTTCGGCCAGCGGCAGTTTCGCGAGCGGCAGATAGCTGACGCACATGCAGAACGGATGCGTGGAGAGCTCAAAGCCCGACACCATGCCGATCGGCCGCGGCATAACCTGTGCCTTGATCTGAGCCCCACGCGCATTGGCGTCGGCGATCGCGTCGACGGCGCTTTCCCAGGCCTTCACGCCGGAATTGCCGGTGCCGAGCGTGAACGTGGCGGGGCGGCCGGATTCCTTGACGACGGAGAGGAAGGTCTGGACTTCCTTGTCCCAATTGACGTCCGGAATATCCAAGACCATCTGAACAACGCCTTTGCCGGTTTCCTTCATGGCGCTGGTGATGGCGCTGAGTTCCGCGCGGGCGGCGTCATAGGTCGGAATCAGTGCGCCATCCTTCATGCGGTGGAACGACAGGCGCGATGTGGCGAAACCCATAGCGCCGGCATGCAGGGCCTCAACCGTGATGTCGTGCATGCGCTTGAGGTCTTCTGGCGTGGCCACTTCGCGGTTCGCGCCGCGATTGCCCATCGCATAAACGCGCACCGGGCTGTGCGGCAGGAAGGCGCCGACATCGATGTCACGTTTGCGCTCTTCCAAGGCATCCAGATATTGCGGAAACGTTTCCCAATCCCACGGTAGGCCTTCGGCCATCACGGCGTCTGGAATGTCTTCGACGCCTTCCATGACCTTGATCAGCGTCTGGTGGTCTTCCAGGCGACAGGGCGCAAAGCCCACGCCGCAATTGCCCATTATCACCGTAGTGACGCCATGCGAGGACGACGGGGAGAGGCGCTCCGACCAGATCGACTGGCCGTCATAATGCGTGTGGATATCGACGAAGCCTGGCGTGACGATCTTGCCCTCGGCGTCGATCGCTTCCTTCGCGTCGCCGTCGAATGCGCCGACTGCGACGATCTTGTCGCCGATGATCGCGACATTGCCCTTATAGGGTTCGCCGCCTTGGCCATCGACGATCAAGCCGTTCTTGATCAGCAGATCATACTTTGCCATTGCGATATTCCTCCAGGCTCATAGCGTGCGTGAAATAGGCGCCCTCGCGGGACGTGTCGACGTCCACGACGCCGCGGATGCCGAAGAATTCACGCGCTTGCTCAAGCGGCAGGTGCAGGCCGTCTTCGACCTTCATCATGAAGATCGCATCCGACCCCATGCCGACATGCGCGCCGCGCTGAATTGAGCCCACAGCAGTCAGCCAGATGTCCGGGTAATGCAACAGCGTGCGCACAATGTAGCGCAGCGTGCCGAACATCATCAGTACACAGAGTTCGCCGGCCAATTCCTGGTTCTTGATGTGCTTGAACACATTGGTCAGGCGCGCCCAATAGGGTACCAATTCGCCCATGAAATTGAACGGGCCGCCGGTCAAAATATGTTCGAAATCGTGCGTCTGGCCAGAGCGTGTATTGAAGAATTCTAGCTGGGTTGTCGGCGCTTTATAGGGCACGATCTGGATGTCGTAATTGCCGCCAGTCATCTGATCGTAGAAAATGCGGCCCAGGCTGCCTTTGTCGTACTTTGCGAAGTCCTCCATCACGAAGGTCGAGATAAAGCCCTCCTTGAACCACGCATCGAGCTTTGGGTTCACCTTGCGCTCGTCTTCGAACATTTGTTCGATCTTGGCGTGATCGCGCAATTCCTCGATGATCGGGAGAATCTCCCACATCTCCGCCGGGGGCGGATAATCCTTGCCGTTTTTGCGCAAGGCGATGAAAGCCAACCATTCGCGGAGCTTCGGGTTGTTTAAGTATTTCGACGAAGAGACCATGATGGAGCTCTCGGTCTCCACCGGCAAAACGCCGCGCATCAGATAGGGCACATTCATCGCGGACTTCCTTTCAAGTTCGATTCAAAATCTTGAGGAGAGGCGACCAAAGGCATGCGGCGTGTGCATCGATCGGACGGCCGAACGGCTTAATCGCTGTGGAGGGCCAAGCGGGGCTTGCGGCCATCTCCATCCTCCCTTTATGGTGTTCTTTTTCCAGACGGTATCGTACCGTTCGGTGAGGCACAAGTTGGAATTTACCGAAGTCTCATCATCAGAATGTGCCCGGAAACCGGATCGGGCTAGGACCAGGGAATGAATGCCAATTCTCCCACCAAAGCGGTTCCCGGCGAAATCCAGGAGGTCGTACGAAATTCTAGCCGCGTCAGTCACTTACTTGAGGTGGCGCGGACGGAGTTTATGCGGGCGGGCTTTGATGCGGTAAGCCTCGATGGCGTGGCGCGCACAGCGGGCGTCAGCAAGGAAACGATCTACCGTCACTTCCCAGACAAGGTGGCGCTCTTCCGGGCCGCTTTGGAATCGCTTGGCGACGCTTTTACGCGCAGTACGGAAAACATTCCTGGCCTCGCGTCCGAGCCGGAGGCGGCTCTGGCGCAATACGCGAAAACCATCCGCGATACGGCGGTCGAAGGTGGGTTTTTGTCGTCCGTGTGGCTGGCCGTCAGCATTGGCCGCGCGCTGCCGGAACTTGCCGCCTCCATTCAATCGAGCAATCTGAAGCGCCTCGAACCCTTGCGCTGCGCCCTGCAAACGATCGCCGCGCAATTGGGATATGAGGGCGATGTCTCATTGCATTGGGCGGCGGATTTTGGATCGTTGGCGGTCGAAGGCCCGCGCCATTTAATGGGCTGGCCGGACTTGTCCACGCGCGAGCGCGATGCGCTTGCCGCGCGCACGGCCGCATTCTTTCTGCGTGGTTGTCCGAAGGGCGCCGCCGCGCCGCACGCCATGGCAGGGGTTGCAGACTATGCGCCGGCGCCGGACGAACGGCCCGACCACATTCAAAACCTGTTGAACACCGCCGAGCGGCATTTTCTCGCGGGCGGCTATCAAGGGGCGAGCCTGGACGAAATCGGCGAGGACGCGCGCGTCGGACGCGGCACGCTCTATCGTCATTTCGGCGCCAAGGCTGGTCTCTTTGCGGCAACCATGCGCGCGATGGCGCAGCGAATCGTACGAAATAACGCGCCGGCTGCAATATCAAGCGCCGATTTTGGAGCCGCCTTGCCGGAATTTTTGGAAGCCGCCGCTTTCGCTTTGACGGGGGCAGACTCAATCGCATTGCATCGCGCTGCGATCGAAGAATCCAAACGCGCGCCCGATCTCGCGCGGGAGATCTACGCAATCGCGCGCCGGCCTTGGATAGAAGCGCTGGCTGTGTGGCTGGGCGCGCATCACGCAGCGAACGAAGACGATGCGCAATGGTGCGCGATGCAAACCATCAACTTGGCCACGCGCGGCAATCGCCCCTTTACGACGGGCGTTACAATGGATGCGCCCGCGCGAAAAGAGGCGGCCTTGCGCGCCACGGCGATTGTTCGCGGTGGATTTTTAGAAGCGCTGCGTTAGGAATCGGGCGCTTAAGTCCTCACCTGCAGGCTATCCAAGAATACCTGCTGCGATAGCTGCGGCTTGCCGTCCACGCTGCGAACCTCAACAGTGACGGAGCGGCGGGCGCCCCAATCCATCGTCAACAAGCCGAAATTCTGCGCGCGATAGACTTCGCCCACGCGGCGTGAGTTTGGCGGCGTCACCGGCCACACTTCCGTGAGGCCCGATGAGGTGAAATCCCAGATCGGATAGGGCGTGTTGAAGTCTAATTTGGACACTTCACCGTAATGCGTGTCGCCGGAAATGCAGATCAGGTTGTTCGCTTTCTTCTCTCGAATCGCCTGGAACAGCCGCTGGTGATCGCGTGCATAATTCACCCAGCCTTCCCAGCCGGCGAAATCGGCGAGAACCTGCAAGCTTGAGCCGAAGATGCGGAAGTCGGCGGGCGCCGCTAATTGCTCTTCCAGCCATGTCCATTGCGGTTCGCCGATCATTGTTGCTGCGTCTTCGGGCTGACGCGCATAAGGGCCGGGAATGGATTTGCCGGCGGCGTGCCGCTCCTTGGCCCATGCCTCGTAATCCTTGCCGCCCAATTCGATCGTGGTGAGCGGGGTGCGGTTCCAGCGCAGATCTGGCAGGATCAGCTGCACGCGCTGGCCTTTGGGGCCGAACATATAAGACGAATAGATTCCGTCGCGAGCGCGCCGCGGGCTGGTGGCGCTCTCGCCCCAGAATTCCAGGAATTGCCGCTTGGATTCTTCCTTCATGGGATAATCGCCGCCGGCGTCGTTCTCGCCGTAATCGTGATCGTCCCAGATCGCGGCGATGGGCACGCTCTTGCGCAGTTTCTTAAAGCCTGGCTGGGCCGCAAGCTCCGCATATTTCTTCGCCATGACAGCCGGATCGCGCGTGTCGGCATAGATATTGTCGCCGAGGAAAATGAAGAGGTCGGGCTTGGACGCGAGCACCGCATCCCAGATCGGCTGTTTCTTGTCGCTCTTGGCGCAGGAGCCATAAGCGATGCGGGTGAGCACTTTGCCTGAGGCTTTGTGCGGATCGCCGGTGGAGGTCGCCGCAATCGCTGCGCCCGCTAGAGACGCGGCGCCGACGCCCGCCACCAATTCCCGCCGCGAAAAGCCGCTCATGCTTCGCCCCCGAAACCATAGAAATGAAAAAATGTAGATAAAAGTACGAAAAATAGAAGCGGCGATCCGAAGATCGCCGCTCCATCAATATGCTTTTTTAGAACGTCTTGCGGACCGTGACAAAGATCGAGCGCGGCGCGCCGGGCAGCAGTGTCTGACGGTCGCCGGAATTGCCGAAGCCGCCGGAACCTACCGTCGAGATGTGATCTTCGTCGAGCAGGTTCGTGACGTTGGCCTGAAGCTCAAGGCCATTGAGCGGGCCTTCCATGCCCATGAAGCGATAGCCCGCCGAAAGGTCCACGACCGTGTAGGCATCGACGCTTTGGTCGTTTGTGTAGGTGAAGAAGCGCTCATCGGTGAACGCCGCCGACACCTTGCCGAACAGAGAGCCGTTGTCATAGCTGAGTTCGCCGCGCACCAAGTTTTCAGGCGAGTTCACGACGGTCTTGCCCTTGGTCGCCGCGACCAAAAGGCCATCGCCGTCCAGAACGTCGTCTTCGTACTTGGAGTCGTTGTACGTGTAGGACGCGAAGGCCGTCCAATCGTCCGCGATCTTCCACAGGGCCGCCAGTTCGACGCCCTTGCTCTCGACGCTGCCGACGTTTTGCAACGCCGAAGGAGCGCCGACGATTGCAGAGCCCAGGGTGACGCTCAACAAACGATCGTTGAATTTCACCAGATACGCGGCAACGGACCCTTGCAACGGGCCGTATTTGAAGCGCCAACCACCTTCAACGGTTTCAGACGTTTCCGGCTCGAGCGTGTTCTTTATGGCGTCGAAGCCTGCCTGCGAGGCCGAGAATGGACCAACCGTCGCGGCGCTTTGATAGGCGCTCATATTCTCAGCATACGACAAGAACAGCTGGTGGTCCGGCGTCACGCTGTATGTACCGCCAATTTGCGGCAGGAAATCGTCGCTCGCTTCAATTGTGCCTTGGATCGTGCCAGTCAGCGGCGTCACTTTGTTTTTGACGTTGAGGCTCTTGAAGCCGCCGAACACTGTCAGTTGATCGGTGACGTCCCAAGTGTCCTGCACATACCAAAGGGTCGTTTTGGTGTCGAAGTCGTATTCCCATTGCGTGAAGAACGGATTGACTTGGAACTTCAACGAATCGCGGCCTGGCGAAGCGCGGTCGAGACCGTAGAAGCGGCGAGCCTGATTGAAGGCATTGTCTTCATACCACATGCCCGCTTCCAATTCGTGCGCGCCCAGGCGCCACGTCAGACTGCCCATGACGCCGGAGCGGTTGATATCATATTCGGTGGTGCGGAGAGAAACAGGCGCCGGGTTGACGAGCGGCGCGCCTGACGAGCCGGGCGCGCCGAGAGGCGTCGGTACATATGGCGTGAACCACAGGCCTTGGCCTTCGTTTTGGTGATTATAGACCTGTGCGGAAACGTCGACGGATTCCGTGATCGGGTATTCGAGTCTGAACGAGGTCAGCAAATCGTCGCGCAAACCGGCCGCGTCGTAATAGGTGTCATCCAGGCACGCCACAGGCGCAGGGTACGGATTCGCGCCAATTCCAGTGTAGCAACCATTCGAGGGATCGAGCGCGCCGCTCAAAAAGTTGAGCGGGTTTTGTGCTGCATCGGCGATGGCCACAGCGTCTTCCCAGCCCCCGGCGCCGTTGTCGAAGTCGCGGCCAAGACGGCTCAGCATATCGAGCGACATGTCTTGATAATCGTTTTCACGGCGCTCGGACCAATTGACGAAGCCGGTCAGTTTACCGGCGCCGACAGGTTGCTCCATGTTGAAATTGAGCTGTTGTTGTTTCTGTTCGCCGTCGCCCTTCCACTTGTCGGCTGTTTGGTAGGCGTAAGCGAGCGAGGCCTTCAGGCCCATGCCGGGCAGCGCACCCATGTCGCCGCGCACATAGCCGCGGTACGTGTTGTCGGAGCCGCCGGTGAACGCGGTGGTCAGGCCCATTTCGTCAGAGGGTGCACGCTGCGAGAATTTAACGGTGCCGCCAAGATTGCTAGAGGACGCGGTGCCGAGCGCGCCCGAACCCTGCGCCACTTCCACTTCGCCGAGATTTTCGGAGATCACGGCGCGCGAGATGTGCAGACCGTTATGGTTGCCATAGCTCATGTCGCCCAACGGCACGCCGTCCAGCGTGAAGCCGAGTTGGTTCTGGTTGAAACCGCGGATGCTGATGCGCGCGGACCATTCGTAATTGCCTAGCGGGTCGGCGGATTGGAAGGAAACGCCTGGCAGGCGTTCGATTGCCTTCAGCCCGCTGGTGCCTGGCGTCGCGATCGCGATGATCTGATCATTCACGGCGGCGGTTTGACGAACCTGGCCCGAACCGAAAACGATGATGTCGCCGCCCATGGCGTCCGTCGCGACCGGTGCGTCGGTTGCGGTCTGCGCCTGCGCGACGCCGGCCCAAAGCGCCATCAATGCGACGCCCGTTAGAATTTTCTTGCTCATACCAACCCCTCCAAATTCCCCCGCTGCAGCGCAGCGCGTTCGGAAGGGCGGCTAAGGAAGTAGTGTTACGGAGCGATCTCAAGTTCGCGACGGCTTTGTGAAGCGCCAACTTGCCGCAGCGTGTGTGCTTTCGGCGCCAACATATCGTCGGAAACTTCAGCGTGCAGGAAAGGGGAGAGTTTCAATTGCGGAGTGCGATTCATTTCGCCGCCGCTTTTGCAAAATCGTCACACTTCACGCTTAATCCCCGCTTTGAGGGACAATCGATGCGTGGAGGCGGGAAACGGCCGGTATACATAATGGCCGCTCTGACAGGCATGTTCGCTGCGTCGGCGCTGCCGGCTTTTTCGCAAGAGGACAGTGCTGCGCCGGACGCGCGCGATACCATCGTGGTCCGGGCGCTGCGGCGGGATGAAAGCGCCCAGATCGACCGCAAGATTTATCGCGTCGAGACGGATATTCAAAGTTTCACCGGCTCCGCCGCCGATGTGCTGAACAAAATTCCGTCCTTGGACGTCGACGCCGACGGCGCATTGAGTGTGCGCGGCGATTCCAATGTCACGATCCTGATCGACGGCAAGCCGTCCGGCATGACGGGCGGCGACGCTTTGACGCAAATTCCCGGCAGCGACATCGCGCGCGTCGAAGTGATGAACACGCCGCCCGCAGAATACAAGGCTGAAGGCTCGGGCGGCGTCGTCAACATCATCACCAAGACCAATAAGAAAGCGGGGCTTTCCGGCGCCGTGCAATTGAGCGGCGGCGATGAGGGGCGCTATCAAGCGGGCTTCTCCGGGGCCTACAACACCAAGAAGCTCGGCCTTTCCGCGACGCTGAACTTTAAGCAGGACACGCGAAAGCGTCGTATTGATGAGAATACAATCGTATTCGCGCCCTTCACCGCATCCACTCAAAAAAGTCACGAAAAGAGCAATCGTCAGACTCCAGCCATAAAGCTCGGCGCCAACTACAAGTTCGATAGCGGCGAAAGCCTTTCGGCGTCCTTCTCCAGAACAGAGCGCGCTGGCGAGCGCGTTTCGGCGCAAACTGGAGAGACGCAAGATGCGCTTGGCGCGGTGACGCGCCGGTCAATTCGGATCGGGGATTCGAACGAATGGCGGCTGGATCACGATTCCCGCCTCGATTACGAGCGGGGAGTCTTCACGGACAAAGACAAGCTGACAGTCAGCCTCCTTCAAACGGCGCGCCGCGAGCGCAGCGATTACGTGACGCTGACCACATATCTCGCTCCGGCGGAAAATCCGCTATTGGACATTTACAAACAGACCATCGATCGCACAAAGACGGAATTTCAGACCGGCTATGAATTGCCGCTGCAAGACGGCGCCGTCTTCAAGGCTGGCTACAATCTCGAGCACAATCTCAATCGCTACAATTATCCCGGCGAGACCACGGATCTGATCACCGGAATCGTGACGCCATATACAGGCGCCGGGAATGATTTCCGCTACGATCAATGGATCAATGCGGGTTATGCGTCCTACCAGACCCAAGTCGCGGCGATTGGGGTGTTGGCGGGCCTCCGCATCGAACAAACGGAGCTGGAGACGCGCCAGTCGCAAGGCGCGATGATCAACAGCTCCGACGATCTCCGGCTTTATCCAAGTCTGCACCTCGACCGTGAGTTGGAGGAGGGCAAGGTCTCGGCGAGCTATAGCGTGCGCACGACTCGGCCCGATCCCGAAGACCTCAATCCCTTCATCGATCGCCGCGATCCGCAGAATCTACGCGCCGGCAATCCCGCGCTCAAGGCGCGGCGGACGCAATCCTTCGAGCTCGGCTATGCGCGGGATGGTGAGGATTTATCCTACCGCATGACCGCCTATTACAGGCAACACCGGAACCTCGTGAGCGAGGCGTCGCAGGCGCTGGATGCCGACACGGTGCTGGTGACCAAGGTCAATCTGCCCGAAGGGCGCACGGGCGGGGTGGAATTGGGTCTGAATGGCAAGCTGCCCTATAAAGTATCCTACAATCTCAGCGGCAATATCTATTACGATGAGATCGATCCAGGAGCCTTTTCGGCGGGCAAACGCTCCAACGTCACGGGAAGCGGCAAAGCCAGTTTCGACTACAAGCCCACCAAGGCAGACACCTGGCAGATCAGCATCAATTATACGGGCGAGCGTTTGCTGGCGCAGGGCGCAATACGGCCGCTGACCCTCGTCAATCTGGGCTACCGGCATCAATTCAGCGACCGCTTGTCGGGAGTCGCCACGGTCACCGATTTGTTCAACGGTCTGCACCGGCGCCGGATTTTCGAAACGGCGGAGTTACGCAATGATTATGACCGCCACATACTCGGTGGGGTCGTCTCGGTGGGGCTGGTTTATACCTTTGGCGGCAAGGCCAAGCAGACCAACCAAAAAGAAAAGAGCGGTTTCCAATACGACGAAGGCCAATAAGCGACGGTCCCAAGGCGCCGTTCTTTGCGGCAACCACAGAGTGGAAAGGTTTTACGTGCCTTCCTTCCTTGAAGTTCTGGAAGAGAGTCGCCAATAAAAGCCCATGCTGAACCTATTTCTGAATTCGGGCCGCGTTTTTAATGCGGCGCTGGCGATTGCGGTCGCCGGCTTGATTGTCTGGGGTGCGCTCCAGCCGGAAAACCCGATTCCGAACGTCTTCCCAAAACAGGATAAGATTGAGCATTTGCTGGCCTTTGGCCTGTTCGCGGCGACCTTGGCCTATGCGCTGCCGCGCCGTTACGCGTTGGCGGCGGTGGCGGTCACGGCGTTTTTGGCTGTGGGCATTGAGTTTGGACAATTGGCCTGGGCCCCGACCCGCCAATTCTCCTATACGGACGCCGCTGCGGGCATGATCGGCGCCATCGTGGCCGGCGCCCTGACCATGGCGCTGTTTAACTGGCAGGAGCGCTACGGCGCCGTGTCCATTCAAGAGAAGTAAAACGAATGACGCGCGTTCAAGTATGGAGCGCTCGGTCTAATTTGAAGCGTTCGGCGCCCTCGCGACGCCCCCAGTCTTGAATTCGCTTTAGATTCAGACTTCCGCCCGCCGTCGGCGTCATACGCATGACCTCCGGGCTTGTGGCGCGGAACGCCGGCGCCCCCGGGCAAAATCCGGTTTGGCGCTTGCTTGCGTCGTCAGTCGCCTTATGGGAGCCTCCAAAAAAATAATATGGGGGGAGAGCGCAATGGCGGCGAAATCCAAACGACGCGCTTTGTTTAAATGGGTCAGCGTCGCTCTTGCGGTTGTAGGCGCTTTCTTGATTGGCCGCGTCGCGCCGCGGGGCGCGGCGTTTCCGCCCGACCATAAGCTTGTGGACGCAAACGGGGACGCGATTCTTCCGCGTCCGGGTAAGCCCTTTGGCGGCGTGATCGGGGCCACTCCCGATCAATCGCGGCAGGAATTGCCCCAACGCGTAAAAGCGCCCGACGGCGCGCCCAATGTTTTGGTGGTGATGACCGACGATGTTGGGTTCGGCGCCGCCAGCACTTTTGGCGGACCGATACCAACGCCAAATCTTGATGCGCTTGCAGCGCGCGGCGTGATTATGTCGCGCTTTCATACGACGGCGATGTGTTCTCCGACGCGCGCCGCGCTTTTGACGGGCCGCAATCCTCATCGCGTCGGCTCGGCGGTCGTGACGGAAGTCGCTAGCGGTTACCCCGGATACAATTCAGTCATGCCGCGCAGCGCCGCGACCTTGGGGCGTACGCTGACGGGAAATGGCTACAACACCGCGTTTTTCGGCAAGCATCACAATACGCCCCTCTGGGAAGTGTCTGGCGCCGGTCCGTTCGATCGCTGGCCGACCGGACTTGGGTTTGAATATTTCTATGGTTTTCTGGGCGGAGACACCGATCAATTCAATCCAGTCCTCTATCGTGGAACGACTCGCATAGATCTTTCGAACAAGCCGGCGGACTTCATTCTAGATCGGGATATGGCGGACGATGCGATCCATTGGCTTCGCACCCAGAATGCGGCGGCGCCGGAAAAGCCGTTTTATATTCACTACGCGCCGGGCACGGCGCATGCGCCGCATCAAGCGCCCGCAGAATGGTTGGAAAAGTTTCGCGGAAAATTTTCCGGCGGTTGGAATCGCGTCCGCGAAGAAACCTTGGCGCGGCAAATCGATCTTGGGATCGTGCCCAAAGGCACAAGCCTGACGCCTTGGCCAAAAGACATACCAACATGGGACTCTCTTACGATCCGCCAAAAGCGCATCGCAGAAACATTCATGGAAACCTATGCCGGCGCGCTCGCTTTTCAGGATGCGCAGTTCGGACGCCTGGTCGCTGAAATCGAAGTCCAGGGCGAACTCGACAACACCCTGATCATATTCATCCAAGGCGACAATGGCGCGAGCGCCGAAGGCGGTCTGACCGGGACGACGAACGAAATCGGACACCTCGCAAACGGCGTCAAAGAGAGCGAAGAATGGCTCGACTCGGCGCGTGCGCATATGGGCGGTCCACGCAGCTACCAAACAGGTCCCGTGGGCTGGGCCATGGCGCTGAACACGCCGTTTTCTTGGACCAAGCAGGTGGCGTCGCATTTGGGCGGAACGCGGAACGGCTTGGTCGCTTCTTGGCCCGACGGCATTCGCGAGCGCGGCGGGATCCGGACTCAGTTCCACCACGTCATCGATGTTTTTCCGACAGTGCTAGAGGCGGCGCGTTTGCCGGCGCCCGCTGTTGTGGATGGCGTGCCGCAGATGTCCGTAGACGGAGTGAGTATGTTGCGGGCGTTTCGCGACGCCCGGGCGCCCGAAACGCGCCAAAAGCAATATTTCGAGATTATGGGGTATCGCGCGCTCTATCAGGACGGCTATTTGGCCAGCGCAACGCCCATGAATGGACCATGGGTTTCCGATGGGGCGTCCACACGTGCCGGGCCGGAGCAAGCCTGGGAATTGTATGATTTGAAGACTGACTTCTCCCAATCGAAGGATATCGGATCATTGGATCCAAAACGCTTGGCCGCAATGCGTGCAGAGTTCGACGCCGAAGCCAAGAGCAATGGCGTTTATCCGCTCAACCCATCGCGCGGTCTCAGTCGGTTCGAAGCGCTTCTCTACAGGGCTGGGGCCGCCGGTTATTACAGGGAGAAACGCGGTTACACCTATGCCGGGCAGTCTTATTCAGCGACGCAAAGCGACGCGCCGCCTTTGTTCGCCCGGGATTTCATCATCGACGCCAGCGTCACGATTCCAAAGGGCGGCGCGGAGGGCGCGCTGATCGGTTACGGCAGTTTGTTCGGTGGTTGGACGTTCTACTTCGACAAAGGCCGCCCCGCGGTTCGCCACGCTTTCTCGCAACAACCGCAAGATCAGTTCAGCATCATCGCACCGGCCGCATTGCCGCCGGGCGATGCGCGGCTCCGCTTTAAATTTGATTATGACGGCGGCGGCGTCGGAAAAGGCGGAACGATGCGCATCTTCGTCAATGGGAAGGAAGTCGCGCGCGGCCGTATCGAACGGCAGGTGACTGTTCTCGCCGGCATCACCGAAACGTTCGATATCGGCGCCGACACTGGCGCGCCCGTCGTGGATTATGCCGGCGGACGCAACCGCTTTAATGGCGCGATCAAGCAGATTGAAGTGAAGCCGGAAGCGCTGAAGCTCTTGCCATTCTGATTGGATCGGCGGCGAAGCGCCTGAACATGGCCGATGAACCGGTTCAAGGCGCATGCGGATCAAATCGAGCGGAGAGTCAGGCGCACATTGCGGCGGCGGGTTTTTGTGCCGGGAGCTTGGGAAAATGGTGGGCGCGACAGGGATCGAACCTGTGACCCCCTCGATGTCAACGAGGTGCTCTCCCGCTGAGCTACGCACCCGATCCAAATAGGCAGATCGCCGGGAGCGCGGTTATTAGGTCGGGCCGTCGCCAAAGGCAAGACCTGACTTCAACCGCATAGCATAGAACAAAGATGGCTTAAGCGGCGATGACGCGGTCCACTTCCGCGACGAGGTCGCGCAAATGGAAGGGTTTGGACAACACCTTGGCGTGACGCGGGGCGGGAGCCCCGGAAGACAGCGCCACAGCTGCGAAGCCGGTGATGAAGACGATCTTCATCCCCGGATCGATCTCAGACGCGCGACGCGCCAGTTCGATCCCATCCAGGCCTGGCATCACGATATCGGTGAGCAGAAGGTCGTAGGTTTGGGTTTCGAGCGCCACCAAGGCCTCTTCGCCGTCGCCAAAGGTATCGATCTGGTGTCCGGCGCGTTGCAGCGCCTTGCCCAGAAAGCCCCGGAGGGAATCATCGTCTTCGGCTAGGAGAATTCGCGCCATGATCAATCCGCATCTTGCCGCGCCAGCAATCGCTCGCTGCACAGCATAACCCCAAAAACTATGGTTCAGGAATAGCCCAGAAACTCAAAGAAGCCCTTAATCTCAGCCCAAGGGAATGAACTTCTGCAGCACCGATGCAAATGCCGTCCCAAGACAAAGCGGGACGGCGCTATTTGGGGGGGGAAACCCGCGCGCCGCTGCGCTTAAGCGGTTAAACCCGTCGAACGGAATGCATCGCTTGACGGATAGCCAGCCGCCACTCAAGTTCGATCCTAATGAAGGCGAATTTGGACCCAGCCATTCCGTTTCCGGCGGCCGCCGCGGCGTTGAGCGCCGCGCCCGCGCGGACAGATTATAGAAGGCCATCCGAGGGTCCGCCCCCTGTCTTCGACCAAAACGAGGCCGCGTTCGCTATTCGCGGGCCTGTGGCCACCCCCGCGCCGATATTGTTCGCCTCGCCGCATAGCGGCCGCCGCATGCCTGCCGATTTCGTGGAATCCGCCCGTTGGCCCGCCCCGAAATTGGCCGAGCGCATTGGCAGGTTGGAGGATCGCTTTGTCGACGAGTTGTTTGACGGCGTGTGGGATTTTGGCGGCGTCTTTCTGAAGGCGCTGGTCCACCGGGCCTATGTTGACCTGAACCGCGAGCCCTACGAACTCGACCAATCCATGTTCGCCGAGTTGCTGCCGGATTATGCGAACACCCGTTCGCCGCGTGTTTTGGCCGGATTGGGGGCCATCGTCCGCTCGGCCGGCGAAAGCGGGGACATTTACGCGCGTAAGCTGTCCTTGGCGGATCTGGAAGCCCGACTCGATCGCGTCCACCGTCCGTACCATGAAGCTATGCATGCAGTTTTACAGGATTTGCGAGCCCGCTTTGGCTTCGCCGTGCTTTTGGACTGCCATTCCATGCCGAGCTGCCAGGCGCGCAAACCGGCGGACATTGTGCTGGGGGACCGGTATGGCGCCTCATGTGCGCCCTGGGTGACCGACTTGGCGCAGGAGATCCTCAGAGGTCTAGGATTCAGCGTCGCGCGCAATAATCCTTATGCAGGCGGCTATGTCACCCAAAGCTACGGCGCGCCCAAGCGCGACATGCACGCTTTGCAAATAGAGCTGCGCCGGGATCTTTATATGGATGAAGACAGCCTGGAGAAGGATTCAGGCTTTGGGCGCATGCAAACGTCCATGTCCCGGTTTTCTGAGGCCTTTTGCGACGCAATTCGGTCTAGACTGGCTTAAGCTGCCCCCATTTCGGACAGGGCCCGGATCTCGCTAAGCCTTCATTCTCGAAAAAAACGCCGCGCCCGAGGGCGCGGCG
>Ga0247831_1000801_pt1 | contig 66970 bp, 67 predicted proteins | sample LaCruzMarch2015__9_FD_192406 | JGI IMG/M metagenome (GOLD analysis project Ga0247831, IMG submission 192406) | Freshwater microbial communities from meromictic Lake La Cruz, Castile-La Mancha, Spain - LaCruzMarch2015_1m | ecosystem: Environmental > Aquatic > Freshwater > Lake | place: Spain...
GCACGGCCGTCCACGCGGCCTTGACCGCATTGGTTTCGGTCGAAGTGGCGCCGTACAGGTCGGTGGCCGCGCTGACGGTGGCCACGCGTGCTGCGGCGTAGTTGGTGGCCGAGGTCATGTAGACCGTCAGCGCGCGGTACCAGATCTTCTCGGCCTTGGCGCGGGTGATGCCGGTGAGGGTGCCGTTGCCCGTGGCCACACGGGTGTTGCTGCTCAGGCAGGTCTTGCTCGGGTTGCCGGCCGTGGTGCCTTGCGACAGCAGGTAGAAGAAGTGGTTGGCCACGCCCGACGATTGGTGCACGAGCAGGCTGCCCACCGTGGGGTACCAGCAGTCGGCCGAGTAGCCGTCGACGCTCGGTTTGATCATCGAGCGGAAGTACAACGGCGTGCCCGTTCTCTTGATCTTTTCGCCGATCAGGTAGTCGCCGGCGTCGGCGGTGTTGGCCGCGTAGTACTCGACGGCCGTTCCAAAGATGTCGCTGGTGGCTTCGTTCAGGCCGCCCGATTCGCCTGAGTAGGTCAGGTTGGCGGTGCGGCTGGTGATGCCGTGGGTCATTTCATGGGCGGTGATGTCGAGCGAGACGAACGGGTTGTAGCTGGTGCCGTTGCCATCGCCGAAGCTCATGCAAAAGCAGCTGTCCATCCAGAACGCGTTGTTGAAGCTGGTGCCGTAGTGCACGCGGGCCGCTGCACCCACGCCGTCGTTGGCGATGCCGCTGCGGCCATGCACGTTCTTGAAGTAGTCCCAGGTCTTGGCCATGGCGAAAAGGGCATCCACGCCCACGGTCTGCCTGCCTGCGGTGGTGGTGCCGTTGGTGTTGGTACCCCAGGAATTGGTGGTGCTGGTGTAGAGCGTGCCGCCCACGGTGGTGGTGCTCGTGGGCGTGGTGTTGTTCAGGTTGACCACCTGCTGGTTGCCCCGTGTGGGGTCCTTGAGGCTGTAGGTCGAGCCGGTGAGATCGGTGGGGATCGGCAACGTGCCGACGAACAGCGCCTTGCCGGTGCCGGTGGCCGCCACGGCCTGAATGTCGTCCCAGGCCTCGAGGATGCGGTTGGTGCTGGCATCGACGATCACGTGCATCTGGCTGGGCATGCCGTCGGCCCCCATGCGCGACACGACCACGTCATAGGCCAGCGCCGGGATGTCTTGGCGAGCGTAGATGATGGGTTCAGGCACGGTGCCCTTGGTGCTGCCCGGGTAGGTGCCCAGCGCGGTGCTGATGGCGGTGCCAGCCGAAAAGCTGGCGGTCGCAGCCGCATTGATGGGCAGGTTCATCGTCTTGGACACCCCGATCAAGGTGCCTTTCGCGTCCACGTGCACCACCATGTCACCACCGATCACGCGCAAGCCACGGAATTTGCGGTTGATGCGCACGTGCTGCGTGCCGTCGGCGTCCACCACGGTGTCACCTGCGGTGAACGTCTGCTCCTTGTCGGCCAGGGTGTAGCCCGGGAACATGGCCACGAGAGCCAGTGCGCGGTCTTGGAAGTACTTCAACTGCTTGGCCGTCGGGGCAGTCTGTGCCGATGTGTTGAAAGACAGCATCACAGCGGCAGCAGCCAGGGCCAGGGCGGATTTCATTGATTTGCGCACGGTTACACCTCGATACAGGTTGTATCTGGGGCGTTTCGGACGTCATGGCCCCCTGCTTGAGGGGGGTGGTCCCGCCAGATCGTGAACAAAGCACGCGAAACCGCGGCGTTCGCTTTGTTTTTTGCGTTGGCTGCGGCTTCAGTGTTTGCTTCGCGTGCCAGCAGAGCTCGAGCCGGCGGCGGCCTGAGCGGGCGGCTGTGCGGCGACAATATCGGCTCAGTTCTCGTCTGGGCGAACCGAATTCGCCCGTCGTCCGTTCGCCACCCCACACACAGTCAGGCAGCCGCATGGCCCAGTACGTCTTTACCATGAACCGCGTCGGCAAGATCGTGCCGCCGAAGCGCCAGATCCTCAAGAACATCTCGTTGAGTTTTTTCCCCGGCGCCAAGATCGGCATGCTGGGCCTGAACGGCTCGGGCAAGAGCACGCTGCTCAAGATCATGGCCGGCGTCGACAAGGACATCGAAGGCGAAGCCACGCCGATGCCGGGTCTGAAGATCGGCTATCTGCCGCAAGAGCCGGTGATGAATCCCGACCAGACGGTGCGCGAGTCGGTCGAAGAAGGCATCGGCGGGGTGCTCGCGGCCAAGAAGCGGCTCGACGAGGTCTATGCCGAATACGCCGCCGAAAACGCCGACTTTGATGCGCTGGCCGCCGAGCAGGCTGAGTTGGAAGCCATCATTTCATCGGCCGGTTCCGAAAACACCGACTTGCAGCTGGAGCTGGCCGCCGACGCGCTGCGCCTGCCGCCTTGGGAAGCCATCATCGGCAAGCTGTCCGGTGGCGAAAAGCGCCGCGTGGCGCTGTGCCGCATGCTGCTGTCCAAGCCCGACATGCTGCTGCTCGACGAGCCCACCAACCACCTGGACGCCGAGTCGGTCGACTGGCTCGAGCAGTTCTTGCACCGCTACCCGGGCACCGTGGTGGCCATCACCCACGATCGCTACTTCCTCGACAACGCGGCCGAGTGGATTCTTGAACTCGACCGCGGATCGGGCATTCCGTACAAGGGCAACTACAGCACCTGGCTCGAGCAGAAGGAAAGCCGACTCGAGCAGGAGCAAAAGACCGAAGACGCCCGCACCAAGGCGATGAAGAAGGAACTCGAGTGGGTGCGCCAGAACCCCAAGGGTCGTCAGGCCAAGAGCAAGGCCCGCATGGCGCGCTTCGAGGAACTGTCCGACGTCGAATACCAAAAGCGCAACGAGACCAACGAGATCTTCATCCCGGTGGCCGATCGCCTGGGCCATGAGGTGATCGAGTTCGAGAACGTCACCAAGAGCTTTGGCGACCGCGTGCTGATCGACGACCTGAGCTTCAAGGTGCCCGCAGGTGCCATCGTGGGCATCATCGGCCCGAACGGCGCCGGCAAGTCGACGCTGTTTCGCATGATCGCCGGCAAGGAAAAGCCCGACAGCGGCAACGTGAAGATCGGTGCCACCGTGAAGATGGCTTTTGTGGACCAAAGCCGCGAAAGCCTCGAGGCCGACAAGACGGTGTGGCAAGACATCTCGGGCGGCCTCGACAACCTGCTGATCGGCAAGTTCGTGGTGCCGTCGCGTGCCTATCTGGGCCGCTTCAACTTCAAGGGCAACGACCAGCAAAAGCTGGTGGGCAACCTCTCAGGCGGTGAACGCGGCCGGCTGCACCTGGCCAAGACGCTGATCGCCGGCGGCAACGTGCTGATGCTGGACGAGCCGTCGAACGACCTCGACGTGGAAACCCTGCGCGCACTCGAAGACGCGCTGCTCGAATTCGCCGGCTCGATCATGGTGATCAGCCACGACCGTTGGTTTCTTGACCGCATCGCCACCCACATCCTGGCGGCCGAGGGCGACTCGAAGTGGGTCTTCTTCGACGGCAACTATCAGGAATACGAAGCCGACAAGAAAAAGCGCCTCGGCGAGGAAGGCGCGCGTCCGAAGCGGGTGCGCTTCAAGGCACTGAAGTGAACCCGCGCGGCTGTCCGCAGTCGCTGCTGGCGCTGGCTGCGCCGCTGTGCGCGCTGCTGCTGGCAGCTTGCGCGGCGGCGCCGCAGGCCGGCGGCTCGCCCGGCGCGCAGGCCCCATCGTCGGGCGCTGCTGCGGCGGCGGGTGCCGCTTCTGGTGTGTCGGGCAGCGGCTTGACCGCCAAGCCGGTGGCCGCTGGCGCCAGCGCCGCCGGTGGTACCGCTGCTGGAGCACCGCGGCCGTTTGCTGACGTCATCAAGGACGCCAAACCGGTGGCCGGCTTGTTCACCGTTTGGCAAAAGGACGACAAGTTCTGGCTTGAGCTCAAGCCATCTGACCTGAACCAGCCGTTCTTCCTGTCCCCCAAGCTCAAGACCGGCATCGGCGAGGGCCGCTTTTTTGGCGGTCTGATGGGTGAGGACCTGGTGATCGAGTTGCGTCGCGTGCACAACCAGATCCAGATGCTGGCGCGCAACACCGAATTTGTCGCGGCAGCCGGCACGCCGACGGGGCGCTCGGTCGCCGTCGCGTTCTCGCCCAGTCTGCTGGCATCGACCACCGTGGCCAGTCAGCCGCATCCTGAGCGCAAGTCGGTGCTGGTCGAGGCCAACGCGCTGTTCATCAACGACATGACCGGCGTGGCGGCGCATCTGCAGCGCTTTTACCGGCAGGGCTACGCGCTCGATGCACGCAACTCGGCCATCACCGAGGTGCGTGGCAATCCCGATCTGCTGGTGCTCGAGGTGCTGAGCCACTACGCGACGGCGTCGATCGCCATGCCTGCGCCTGGAGCGCCTGCGGGCACGCCGCAGCCCACGGCACCGCGCGCGGTGCCCGATCCGCGCAGCCTGTTCATGACGCTGCACTACTCGCTGGCGAAATTGCCCGAGCAGCCGATGGCGCCGCGCAAGGCCGATGGCCGCGTGGGCTACTTCACCACCAACCTGTCCGACTTCACCGACGATCTGACGCGCACGCCGCGCCAGCGCTATGTGAACCGCTGGCGTCTTGAAAAGAAAGACCCGGCCGCCGCACTGTCCGATCCGGTCAAGCCCGTGACCTTCTGGCTGGACCGCAGCTTGCCGCTGAAGTACCGCGACTCGGTCACCGCCGGCGTGCTCGAGTGGAACAAGGCCTTCGAGGCGATCGGCTTCAAGGACGCGATCCGTGTCGAGGTTCAGCCTGACGACGCCACCTGGGACACGCTGGACTTTGGCCGCGCCTCGCTGCGCTGGATGACCAACGCCAATCCGGCGTTCGGCGCCATCGGGCCGAGTCACGTGGACCCGCGCTCGGGCGAAATCCTGGATGCCGACATTGGCATCGAAAGCCTGTCGTCGCGCAACCTGCGCGCCTTGCGCTCGCAAGTGCTGGCCGCGCCAGTGGCCGCCGAGTTGCCCACCGAGCTGGCCGCGCGTGGCGTGCGTCCGCAGTCGGCGCTGTGCGACTACGCCGATCAGGCGGCCGAGCAGCTGGGCTACGCGCTGGATGTGCTCGAGGCGCGTGGCGATCTGGACCCCGCCGGCCCCGAGGCCGAGAAGTTCGTGCAGGGCTACATCAAGGACGTGACCATGCACGAGGTGGGACACACGCTGGGTCTGCGCCACAACTTCCGCTCGTCACGCGTGTACACCGAGCAGCAGTTGAGCGACCCGGCCTTCACCGCCACCCACGGCATCGCCGGCTCGGTGATGGAGTATTCGCCCATCAACCTGTCGGCACCGGGCGTGCCCCTTGATCGGCAAAGCACGCCCTTCAACCCGACGCTGGGCCCCTACGACTACTGGGCGATCGAGTACGCCTACCGGCCGCTGCCAGCCGACCAGGAAGATCAGCAGCTCAAGGCCATCGCTGCACGCAGCGCCGAGCCGCAGCTGGCCTTTGGCACCGACGAAGACAACTCGCTGGGCGTCGACCCCGAAACCCTGCAGTTCGATCTGGGTGGCGACGTGATCGCCTTTGCCAGCAAGCGCATCGCGATCGCCCATGAGCTGTTTGCCAAGCAGGAGACCCGCGTGCTGGCGCCCGATGCCGATTACTCGGTGCTGCGCCGCTCGGTGGGCTACGCGCTGCGTGACATGGGACGCGCGGCCGGTGTGCTGACACGCCAGATCGGCGGCGTGCGCACGGTGCGCGACCACGCCGGCAGCGGTCGCGATCCGCTGCTGCCGCTGCCGGCGGCCGATCAGCGTGCCGCGCTCGATCTGCTCGCGCGTGGCTTTTTGTCGGCCGACAGCCTGCGCATCTCGCCCGCGCTGCAACGCAAGCTGGCGGTGGATTACCTCGAGCGCGGCGATGCGGCCCTGCAGGGCGAGCCGTCGGTGGTGACCGATTTTTCGCTGGCCACGCAGGTCATCGAACTGCAGCGCAATGTGCTGGGTCAGTTGATGAGCGACCCGGTGGCCGCTCGCCTGCTGGACAGCCAAGCCAAGTCGCCACGTCAGGCGCTGCAGTTGTCAGAGATGTACCGCCGGCTCGACGATGCGCTGTGGAGCGAGCTCGCACGCTCTGGCGACATTGCGCCAGAGCGCCGCGAGCTGCAGCGCGATCACGTCAACCGGCTGGCCGCGCAGTTGCTCAAGCCCGCAGCCTTGAGTCGCGCCGACGCGCGCAGCCTGGTGCGCGCGCAGTCGCAGTCGCTGCTCGAGCGCGTCACCGCCGCAGCCCGACGTGCTGGCCTGAGCAGCGAGGCGCGAGCCCATCTCGAAGACAGCGCCGACACCTTGCGCCAGGCACTCACCGCGAAGCTGCCGCGAGCCGGCGCCTGAGGCGATCAGCGTTCGGGTCGTACCAGCACGAAGCCGCGCTTGCGATCCCCGTTGCTGGCATCTGGCGTGTCCATGGCCGCGAACAGGTCGGTGGTGCTGACCCACACCGGCGCGTAGCGGTAGCGCGCCACGTCCAGCACCAGGAAGCGGTCGCTGTGCGCGTCGTAGGCGGCCAGCGGCGAGATGTGTCCGCCCTTGCCCTGGCCGATTTCGGTGCGCCGGTAGTTCACCACCACGTGGTGCTTGCTGCGAGCCAGCGCGGCGCTCGCCAGCCGTCGAAACTGCTCGACGCTGCTGGCATCGGCGTGATGCACATCCACAAACACGCCGTGCACTGCAGCCAGCGCGGCAAACTGGTCGAGCGTCATGCCTTGTGCGAGCAGCACCTGCGGCGACAAGACGGCCGCGGTGCGCGCGTCGAGCACGTTGTCCTGCGTGAAGATGCGGTAGGGCTCGAGCTCGGGCACCGGTGGTGCTGGCACCTCCATCGCATTGAGCACCATCACCAGCGTGGCGACGCCGCAGTAGGTCAGGTTTTTCTGGGTGACGAACTGGGCACTGAGCGGGCCATACGCGCGCCGCGCCGCGCTTTGCATCAGCAGCTGCTCGCCTTCATCGCTGAGCAGGCTGATCGGCGCTGCAGTCGCGAGCGGCGCTTCGGCGTGGGCCGCGCCTGCTGCCAGCGCCAGGGCGACGACCCCGGCGCGAAACCAGAGCGCGGCAGCCCGGTTCATCAGACGGTCAGCCGAAGTGGCAGATGTAGTGCAGCGGCTGCGAGACTTCGATGTCGAATGACGAGTGGCCGGGCACGCTGAAAGACTGACCACCCGCGTAGTCGACCCAGTTCTGGCTGTTGGCCATGCGCACGCGGCAGCTGCCTTCGACCAGTTCCATCACTTCGGGCGCGCCGGTGTTGAAGGTCAGCGACGACGGCAGGATGACGCCCACGCTCTTCTTGGTGCCGTCGGCCAGGGTGATGCCGTGCGAGACGCACTTGCCGTCGAAGTAGACATTGGCGCGGGTGCTGATGGTGGCGGTGATGTGATCGGTCATGGTGCGCTTTCCAAGATGGCTCGGGTGATCAAAAGGTGGCTGGGCTCTCAGCCGTTGCCGTCGTTGTTCAGGCTGGGCAATGCCGCACCGCCGCCTTGCGAAAGCAGACCGGCTTGGGCATAGATGGCGAGCTTGTCGCGCGTGTCGATGATGTCGAGGTTGCGCATGGTGAGCTGGCCGATGCGGTCGGCCGGCGAGAACATCGACTCGCCTTTTTCCATCGTCAGCCGCTCGGGGTGATAGGTGAGGTTGGCCGAGACGGTGTTCATGATCGAGTAGTCGTTGCCGCGACGCAGTTCGATCGTCACTTCGCCGGTGATGGCGCGTGCCACCCAGCGCTGGGCGGTCTCGCGCAGCATGATGGCCTGCGGGTCGAACCAGCGGCCCTGGTAGAGCAGGCGGCCGAGCTTGCGGCCGTTGTCGCGGTATTGCTCGATGGTGTCTTCGTTGTGGATGCCGGTGACCAGCCGCTCGTAGGCGATGAACAGCAGCGCGAGCCCAGGGGCTTCATAGATGCCGCGGCTCTTGGCTTCGATGATGCGGTTTTCGATCTGGTCGCTCATGCCCAGACCGTGACGACCGCCAATGCGGTTGGCTTCCATCAGCAGCTCGACATGGCTGGCGAAGGTCACACCGTTGAGGGCCACCGGACGGCCTTCTTCGAAACGCACCGTGACGCGTTCGCGCTCGATCTTCACGTCGTCGCGCCAGAAGGCCACGCCCATGATGGGCTGCACGATGGTCATGCCGCTGTCGAGGTGCTCGAGGTCTTTGGCCTCGTGCGTGGCGCCCAGCATGTTCGAGTCGGTCGAGTAGGCTTTTTCGGCCGACATCTTGTAGGCGAAGCCGGCCGCGCTCATGAAGGCCGACATCTCGGCGCGACCGCCGAGTTCGTCGATGAAGGTCTGGTCAAGCCACGGCTTGTAGATCTTGAGCGACGGGTTGGTGAGCAGGCCGTAGCGGTAGAAGCGTTCGATGTCGTTGCCCTTGAAGGTGCTGCCGTCGCCCCAGATGTGGACGTCGTCTTCCTTCATGGCGGCCACCAGCATGGTGCCGGTGACGGCGCGGCCGATCGGCGTGGTGTTGAAGTAGGTCACGCCGGCGGTCGAGATGTGAAAGGCACCGCTTTGCAGCGCCGCGAGGCCTTCGGCCACGAGTTGCGCGCGGCAGTCGATCAGCCTGGCGTGTTCGGCGCCGTAGAGCATCGCCTTGCGCGGGATCTCGTCGTAGTCGGGCTCGTCGGGCTGGCCGAGGTTGGCGGTGTAGGCGTGGGGCAGGGCGCCCTTGTTGCGCATCCAGTGCAGCGCGGCGCTGGTGTCGAGGCCGCCGGAAAACGCGATGCCGACCTTGTGGCCGACGGGAAGATGCTGAAGGATGGTGGACATGTTTCGGGTTCGAGCAACGGGCTGGAGGAAGAGCGCCGCCGTGCGTCTCGCGCGGCGTGCCGGCCTATTCTCGCCGCTGCGCCCAGGCGCGCTGCCGTCAACCCGGCAAGGTCATGCGCAAGCGACGCAAGGTCATCTGCAGCACGCGTGCGTCGGAGCTGGCGCGATGGCGTCGCAGTTTCAGCTCTTGGCGCACCTGTGTCTTGACCACCTGCCAGTGCGCGGCCTCGGATTCGCTCAGCAGTGTGCGCAGGCTGTCGATGCGAAACGAGGGCGTCAGCCCCGCGGCCTCGAACAGCGTGGCCAGCCAGCTGTAGTCGTTGCCCCAGCCATCGGTGTAGACCGTTTTGCCGCGCAGGGTCCGGTTGAGCTCTTGCGCCACTTCGCTCGCCGGGCGTCCGTGCTGCACGGCCGAGTCTCGCGTGATGCGATGCAGCTGCTGGGCCGCAGGATCCCAGTGGGTCCAGTGCGGCTCGGGCCGCACCAACGAGCAAAAGCAGCTGCCATTGGGCATCGCGTAGCCGATTTCGAGCGGGTAGCTGTCGCGCCCGAAGCCCGAGGCCTCGACGTCCAGCACGATGGGCATCTCTGCGTCATAGGCGGCGGCGGGCTTGGGATCCAGTGCAACGCTCATGCCCGCAGCCTAAGCAAATAGCGTGACAAGGGCCACAGGGCCAGCCCCAACGAATCAGGGGTTCAGACGCTGCGGCCTGATCTCGACCGAGCGGTCGCCTTCGCTGACCCACAGCGTGGCGTCTTGCACGCTGACTTGCAATTGCATGTTGCGCTGCGCCAGCGCGGCGAGCGCCTGACTTTGCTCGGGATCGATCTGCCAGACAGCCACGTTACGGGTGCGGCTGATGCGCGTTTCAATGCCGCGCCACCACACCGGCGTGCTGGCGCTGTAGCTGAGGACGGTGACACGCTCGGCGCGTGGACTGGCCTTGAGGATGCGGCGCTCGTCGGGCTGCCCCACGTCGATCCAGTGCTCGATCTGGCCGGTCAGGTCTTTTTGCCACAGGTCGGGCTCGTCGGTGTCCCACAGGCTCTTGGCCAGTTCGAGCGCTCCGCCGCGGCTGTCGGCGGGCACGTGCAGGGCATAGGCCAGCACGCGGATCATCATGCGCTCGTCGGTCTCGGAAGGGTGGCGGGCAATGGTCAGGGCGTGATCGCCGTAGACATTGCGGTCCATGTCGCTGAGTTGCAGGTGGGCTTTGTAGATGGTGGCCTTCAATGCCATGGCAACTTTCGGGTGGGGATCAGTCGGGCATTGTCGCAACACCGCCGCCGACGCGCCCCCACTTGCGCTTCACTGCAGCGGGGTGTGGTGCACCGCGTCGGGAAACAAGCGCTCCAGGGCCCGCAGTACTTCGAGGCCGTCGAGGTCGGGGCGTGTGTGCTTTTGCTCCAGTTGTGACGCCGTGATCGCGTTGAAGTGGGTCGATGGTGACGTCTGTGCCGAGAAATCAGCCCCGAAGATGATCAAGGCCAAAGCTGCGCCTTCGTTATGGGTTATGTTCCACCGCACGCGCTTTAGGCAGTTTCTGACAGGGGTCGAATATCGTGAGCCCGATGAATTTCAGCAACGCACGGTCTTTCCTGGTGGCATTGAGCCTCGGGCTGTCGTTGCCGTGGTGTCTTGCCGTTGAGGTTCGCAGCGTGGCGCGCGTGGATGTGCAACGCTATGTCGGCAGCTGGTTCGAGGTGGCGCGCTTTCCGAACTGGTTTCAGGGCACTTGCGTGGGCGATGTGACCGCGAACTATGTGGCGCTCGAAGATGGCACCTTGAAGGTGACCAACCGCTGCCGCGAATCGCAAGGTCGCATCAGCATGGCCGAGGGTATTGCGACGCCTGCATCCGGGGACACCACCGGCGCACGTCTGAAGGTCAGCTTCCTGCCGGGATGGCTGCGCTGGATTCCGTGGGCCGAGGGCGATTACTGGGTGGTGATGCTCGATGACGACTACCGCTGGGCGGTGGTCAGCGAGCCGACTCGAGAGTACCTGTGGGTGCTGTCGCGCACCCCGAAGCTGGATCCGGCGCTGTACGAACGCATCGTCAACCAATTGCGTCGCGACGGCTACGACGTGGACAAGTTGCTGCCCACGCTGCAAACGGCCAGCACCCCGTGATCTCGGGGTTTTGCGAGCGCCCATGAAAAAACGCGGCCGAAGCCGCGTTTTTTTGTGAGCCGAATCTGCCTTGCTTTACAGCACGCGGATGTTGGCTGCCTGCAGGCCCTTTTGGCCTTGCTTGACTTCAAATTCGACCTTCTGGTTTTCGACCAGGGTCTTGAAGCCGGTGCCCGTGATGTCACGGAAGTGGGCGAAGAGGTCAGCGCCGCCTGCATCTTGAGCGATGAAGCCGTAGCCCTTGCTCTCGTTGAACCACTTCACGGTACCTGTTTGCGTCGTCATGGACGTATTCCTATCTATCAACAAAATGATGCGGCCGCACATGCTGCCGCATGCAGAGACACTCAAGATTCAAGATCGAACTGGGGATTTCTTGCGACCCCGCTTCAGAACAGAAGCAGGTGAGGGAGATCACTAGCAACCACGGTCTTGCGTATACCTGTGCCTCGAATGTACTCCATCGTGTCTTGAGTCAAGCTCAGTGACGTCTCGATGAAACACAATGGGCTTTTGAGGGACGTGGCCCATGCAACTGATCGACTTTGAACTGCGCGGTGAATACGTCACGCTCGATGCGCTGCTCAAGGCCATCGGCGTGGCGCCGAGCGGCGGGGCTGCCAAGCTGATGGTGGCCGAGGGTCGTGTCGAAGTCGACGGTCGCGAGGAACTGCGCAAGACCTGCAAGATCCGCGCAGGGCAGGTGGTTTCAGTCACCGGCGTGCGCATCAAGGTGATGGCTGCGGTTTAATCGCCGACCCTTGTGCATCCGACCCGACACCCACCCATGTTGCTCACACCCCCACTGACCGCCGCGGCGGATTTGCCGCAAGCCCTGAAGTCCGCTGGCCATGGGGTGATCGCTGCGGCCGATGTCTGTCGCCTGCTCGAAGCCACGGCTCAGGCTCTGGCCGACTGGGGTCCGCTGTGGGACGACCTGCCTGCCGACACCTTCCTTCGCGATGGCGGGCGCTACCGCCGCCGCCGCCACTCGTGCTTCATCGTGCGCGGCGACAGCGTGGAGCAGGTGGCGCACCGATCGCATTGGCAACCGCTCGAATACAACGCCTTGCACGGCGGGCTCGAGCGGCTGTTCGAACCGATGAGCGTGGCATTGACGCAGCAGCCGCTGTGGCTGCTGCTGCTGCAGCGCCTGGCCGGCGTGTGTTCGGCGATCAAGGGCGAGCAGCCGTGGTTCGTTGAGGCGCATCAGTTCCGCATCGACACCACCGACGGCATCGGGCGGCCCACGCCCGAAGGCGCACACCGCGATGGCGTTGATTTCGTGGTGGTGGCCATGGTCGACCGTCGGGGCGTCAAGGGCGGCGAAACGCGGGTGTTCGATGCCGATGGCCCGAGCGGAATCCGCTTCACGATGACCGAGCCGTGGACGCTGTTGATGCTCGACGACGAGCGTGTCGTCCATGAAACCACCCCGATCCAGCCGCTGGCACCCGATGGTCACCGCGACACGCTGGTGCTCACCTTCCGCCGAGGCGGCTTCCAGGGACCGCCCAAGGCCTGAGCGACGGCGTCAGCGTCAGCGTCAGAGCAGTCTGATGTCCGCCACCGCGTCGGCGCCGAAGTCGGCGCGGTTGAGGTGTCGGATGATGCTCGCGGCGGTGGCTTGGGCGCACACCAGCTGACCGCTGGTGTGCAGTGCTTCGAACCTGTCGCGAGACGGAAATCCGCCCGGCTCGGCCGATCGCAGCTGCACCTGCATATCGGTGTCGACCACGCCTGGCGCCAGCGACACGATGCGAGCAGCCCGATAGCCGCCCTGGCTTTCGCGGTGGGCCTCGTCCATCGCCACGGCGCGCGAGAAATGATCCATGCCGGCCTTGACGCCGCAGTACACCGCGCTGCCCGCCATGGCGTGACGGCCGAGACCCGAGGAGATGTTGAGCACCCGGCGTTCGGCGCGCCACGATGCGCTGACCCGCAAAAAGCTGGCCGTGAGCAGCACGGCCGACTCCAGCCCCACGCGCAGCGCGGCCGACAGCTCGGCGTTGCTGCAGCCATCGGCAGGTCCCACGGTGGGAATCACGCCGGCGTTGTTGATCAGATCGGCCCAATCGAAGCGTTGCACATCGAAGCCGCGCAGCCAGCTCTCGACCTCATCGGCCACGGCCACGCTGTCGGCCAGATCTCTCGGCCACTGCTCGAGTTCAGCGTTCATGCTTGCAGCGAGCTGCACGAGCGTGGGATGCCGCTGGCGTGACAGACACAGCATCACGACCCCGGACTGCAGCAGCTGCTCGGCGAGCGCCGCGCCCAAGCCTCTCGAAGCACCGGTGATGATGATGAGTCGCTTGGACATGGGCTGATTTTCGGGTCGGGAAGGCGGCTCGACGCTGCCTTCAAAAGGGCGCTGCGCTGAGCAGCCGTAACTCGTCGCCGCTCAGCGGGTGTCGAAACTCGAGCCGCGTGGCATGCAGCATCAGGCGATCGTGGTGGGCGGCCATCTCGGGTGGGGCGTAGAGCGCGTCGCCCACGATGGGGTGGCCGATGGCCAGCAGGTGCACACGCAACTGATGCGAGCGGCCGGTGAGCGGCTGCAGCAGCACCCGCGTGGTCTGGTCCTTGGCATCGCGCTGCAGCACGCGGTAGCGGGTCAGCGAGGGCTTGCCGTGGACGTGATCGACCATCTGCCTTGGCCGCTGCGGCCAATCGGCGGCCAGCGGCAGGTCGATCTCGCCATGGTCTTGGTCGACCAGCCCGCTGACACGCGCTTCGTAGTGCTTGATCACCTCGCGCGCTTCGAACAGCGCGCTCAACTGGCGCTGCATCGATGCACCGCGCGCGAACAGCAGCAAACCCGAGGTCGCCATGTCGAGCCGATGCACGGTCAGCGCGTCGGCAAACTCGGCTTGCACCCGGGCGGTGGCGTTGTCGGCCTTGTCGGCACCCCGGCCGGGCACCGACAGCAGCCCGGCGGGCTTGTCGACGACCACCAGCGAGTCGTCCGCATGCACGATCAGCAGTGCGCCACTCGGCACGCTCGGATGGGGGCGGGGTGGGTCTGTGTGCACGCTGGCGATGATGGCATCGGCTAACCTCAGCGGGTGTTTGAAACCTTCGAGAAACTGCTCGACTCCTATCCCGACGCGCCGAGCGCCACCCCGCCACGCGGCCTGTGGTCCTTCTTGTGGGCTTGTACCGCCGGAGCGCGAGGCCCGATCGCCGCGATGGCGGCGCTGACGGCATCGATCGGTGTCTTCGAGGCCTACCTGTTCAACCTGCTGGGCTCGGTGGTGGACTGGCTGGGCCGCATCGAGCCCGGCCAGCTGTGGGAACAAGAGGGCGGCAACCTGTGGCTGCTCGTGGCCATCTTGCTGGCCAGCCCGATCTTGATTGCCCTGCAAACGCTGATCAAGCACCAGGCGCTCGCAGGCAACCTGCCGATGCGGCTGCGCTGGAACTTTCACCGATTGATGCTCGGCCAGAGCATGCAGTTCTACCAGGACGAATTTGCCGGCCGGGTCGCCGCCAAGGTGATGCAAACCGCGCTGGCTGTGCGCGACACGGTGTTCATCCTGTGCGACATCATGGTCTTCGTGGTGATCTATTTCGCCACCATCGTGACGCTGGCTGGCGGCTTCGATGTGTGGCTGCTGTTGCCCTTCATGGGCTGGCTGGTGCTGTACGCGCTGGCCGTTTGGTACTTCGTGCCGCGCCTGGGCCACGTGGCGCGCGCCCAGGCTGATGCGCGCTCGCTGATGACCGGTCGGGTGACCGATGCGTACACCAACATCGCCACCGTCAAGCTGTTTTCACATGCCGGACGCGAGGCGGGCTACGTCAAGTCGGCGATGCAGGAATTCATGCTGACCGTGCACCAGCAGATGCGGCTGTCGAGTGCCTTCGAGGTCATCAACCACCTGCTGAGCATGCTGCTGATCATCAGCACGGCAGGCGTCGCGTTGCTGCTGTGGACGCGCGGCGCGCTGGGCATAGGCGCAGTGGCCGCGGCCACCGCGATGGCGCTGCGCCTCAACGGTATTTCGCACTGGGTGATGTGGGAGATGTCGTCGCTGTTCGAGCACATCGGCACGGTGCAAGACGGCATCAACACGCTGTCGCGCGAGCGGCGGGTGCCCGATCGCCCGGAGGCCGTGCCCCTTGATGTGACCCGCGGTGAAGTGCGCTTCGAGCAGGTCGGTTTTTCCTACGGTGGATCGAAGACGGTCATCGACGGGCTCAACCTGCACATCCGGCCCGGCGAGAAGATCGGGCTGGTCGGCCGCTCGGGTGCTGGCAAGAGCACCATCGTCAACTTGCTGCTGCGCTTTTATGACGTGGAGTCGGGTCGCGTGTTGATCGACGGCCAGGACATCGCGCTGGCCACGCAAGACAGCCTGCGCGCGCAAGTCGGCATGGTCACGCAAGACACCTCGCTGCTGCACCGCTCGGTGCGCGACAACATCCTCTACGGCCGGCCCGACGCGACCGACGCCGACATGATTTCAGCCGCACAACGCGCCGAGGCCGACGACTTCATCGCCTCGCTCAGCGACCCCAAAGGCCGCACCGGCTACGACGCGCATGTGGGCGAGCGCGGCGTCAAGTTGAGCGGTGGTCAGCGCCAGCGCATCGCCATCGCTCGGGTGATGCTCAAAGACGCACCCATCTTGCTGCTCGACGAGGCCACCAGCGCGCTCGACAGCGAGGTCGAGGCCGCCATCCAGGCCAGCCTGTACCGGCTGATGGAGGGCAAGACGGTGATCGCGATCGCTCACCGTCTGTCGACCATCGCCGCCATGGACCGTCTCATCGTGCTCGATCAGGGCCGCATCGTCGAAGAAGGCGACCACGCGAGCCTGCTCGCCCAAGACGGCCTGTATGCGCGGCTGTGGACGCATCAAAGCGGTGGCTTCTTGGGCGACGATTGAGCCGCGCCAGCCGCTCGCACCTCAGTCGCCGACGACGCAGGCGTAGCGCTCGTCGTTGGGCGTGCCTTCGAGCGCCGAGCCCGGCTGCTGGCCGGGTCGCCACATCACCACCTCTTCGATCTTGCGCGCCAGCTCGAAGTCCTTGTCGGTGATGCCGCCGGCATCGTGCGTCATCAGGCGCACCGTCACGCTGGCGTACGACACCGCCAGATCGGGGTGGTGCCAGGCGGCCTCGGCGAGGTAGCCGACGGCATTGACCACCATCAGCGTGGCCTTCCAGCCGGCGGTCTTGAACACACGTTCGATGTGACCGTTCGTGAAGCTCCAGCGTGGCAGTTCGTGCTGCAGTCGCGTGGCGATCTGGGCCTCGGTGAAGACAGAGACGGCCTGTGTGTTGTGTGAAGACATGGCTGATTCCCAGAGTTGAAAGTCAGGGCTGATTGTTTGCATGTCGCCCTTGCCCTGCAAGCCATGACCGCTAAGATTCCGAACTGTCCCGCAACACACGGAAGAACCCGATGGCCTCCAGCTTGCTCGCCCTGATCGACGACATTGCCACCTTGCTTGACGACGTGGCGGTGCTGAGCAAGGTGGCCGCCACCAAGACGGCCGGCGTGGTCGGCGATGACCTCGCGCTCAATGCGCAGCAGGTGTCTGGCGTGGCCGCCGAGCGCGAGCTGCCGGTGGTCTGGGCGGTGGCCAAGGGCTCGGCGATCAACAAGGCGATCCTGGTGCCGTGCGCCCTGGTCATCAGCGCGCTGGCGCCGTGGGCGGTCACGCCGCTGCTGATGGTGGGCGGGCTGTTTCTGTGCTTTGAGGGCTTCGAGAAGCTGGCGCACAAGTTTCTGCACAGCGCTGCTGAAGATGCCGCCCATGAAGACAGCGTGATGCAGGCGCTGTCCGATCCGACGGTCGATCTGGTGGCCTTTGAGCGCGACAAGATCAAGGGTGCCATCCGCACCGACTTCGTGCTGTCGGCCGAGATCATCGCCATCACCCTGGGCACGGTGGCGCAGTCTCCGCTGATGACTCAGCTGACGGTGTTGTGCGCCATCGCGGTGGCCATGACCGTGGGGGTCTACGGGCTGGTGGCGGGCATCGTGAAGCTCGATGACCTGGGGCTGTACCTCAGCCTGCGCCCGGGCAACACCGCATCGGCGGCTGCGGTGCGGCGTCTCGGCGTTTGGATCTTGCATGCGGCCCCGTATCTGATGCGCGTCCTCACGGTGGTGGGCACGGCGGCCATGTTCCTCGTGGGCGGCGGCATCCTCACCCACGGCATTCCGGCACTGCACCACCTGATCGAGGACCTGGCCGCCCGTTCCGGTGAGTGGCTGGGCGTGGTGGTGCCGCTGCTGATGGATGGCGTGGTGGGCGTGCTGGCCGGCGCGCTCACGCTGCTGGTGGTCACCGGGGGCCAGAAGCTGCTGCGCCGACCAGCTGCCGTTTGATGCTGCTGCTCGCGCCCATGGAGGGCATGCTCGACCACACCCTGCGCGACATCCTCACCCGCGTCGGCGGCATTGACCGCTGCGTGTCCGAGTTCATCCGCATCTCGGGCACCTTGCTGCCCGAGCGGGCGTTTTTGCGCATCGTGCCCGAGCTGCGCCATGGCGGGCGCACCCGATCCGGCGTGCCGGTGCGTGCGCAGCTGCTGGGTTCCGATCCGGTGAGCCTGGCCGAGAACGCGGCGCGGCTGGCCACACTCGGGCCGCACGGCATCGATTTGAACTTCGGCTGCCCCGCCAAGATCGTCAACCGCCACGGCGGTGGCGCGACGCTGCTGGACGATCCTGAGCGCGTGGCCGCCATCGTGGCCGCGGTGCGCCGCGCGGTGCCGCGCGAGATGCCGGTGTCGGCCAAGATGCGTCTGGGCAACGAGACCGACGCACGCGCCGTGGAATGCGCGCTGGCCATCGCCGGTGCGGGGGCTGACGAACTGGTGGTGCACGCGCGCACCAAAGCGCAGGCCTACCACCCGCCGGCCTACTGGGAGCGGGTGGGCGACATCCGCGCTGCGGTGAAGATTCCAGTGGTCGCTAACGGCGAGATCTGGAGCGTGGCCGACGCGCTGCGCTGTCGCGAGCTCTCAGGCTGCCATGCGCTGATGCTGGGCCGAGGCATGGTCAGCGATCCGGGCTTGGCGCTGGCCATCGTGGCGGCGAGTCGGCCACAGGCGGTCGGCTCGCGCGCCGATGAACCGACCGCAGGCAACGCGCCCGTGTCGATCGGCTGGGCGGATCTTTACCCGCTGGTCGCCGCGTTCTGGGAGCTGGTGCAAGCGCGTGGCGATCTGGCCGAACGCCACCGCCCGGGTCGGCTCAAGCAGTGGTTGAACCAGCTGCGCCGCTGCCACCCGCAGGCCGAGGCGCTTTACGGCGAACTGCGCGCGATCAGCGAGCCCAAACGCATCACCGAGCACCTGGCCGAATCGGCCAGTGTGTTCAATGCGTTTGCTGGATCCCGGCAATCGCCCATTCCCGGCTGCCGTCAAGCGGCTTGACCAGGTGCCAGATCTCGTTGAACGCGCTGGCCTCGCCGCCTTCTTCCTCGCGGATCAAGCCGTGAAAGCGCACGCTGACCACCTGACGCTCGGCTTCGTCCGAGAAGTCGGCCACCTCGGCGTCCACACGAACCACATCGGTGTGCTGCACGGTGGTGCTTGAGCGGTCCTGCAGATCCAGCTTGATCGCGGCGAACATCTCTGGCGTGGTGAACTGACGCAAGTCGTTCAGGTCGGCGCTGTCGTTGGCTGCTTGCAGCCGGATGAAGATCATCTTGGCGATGCGCTCGAAGCCTTCCTGATCAAAGCCCACAGGCACGATCGGTGACGCAGCAAATGCAGCTGGCATCACCGGTGCGGCCTGTGCCAAGGGAGCTGGCTCAGGCGCTGAGCCGGACGACGAACTGCCCGACGACCAAGGCGCGTTGGCGCCTGCCGGTGCGCCCGCAAACTGCATGCCGTTCGATCCCGCCATGGCAGGTCGCGCCTGAGCGGCGCGCATGCGGCTCATCACAAAGCGGATTGCCACGAAGGCGATGCCTGCGAGCAGCACCATCATGATGATGTTGCCGAATTCTTCGCCCATGCCGAGATGGCTCATCAACGCCGCGATGCCCAGACCTGCGGCCAAGCCTGCGATCGGGCCCATCCAAGAGCGGCGAGGTGCAGCGGGTGCCGCACCTGCTGTGGGCGGCGTGTTGGGCGTGGCCTGCGCGGGACGTGCAGGAGCCGCATCGGGCGCTGCGCGCGCTGGCATGTTGCGCTGCATGCCGGACGAACCCCCGCCGCCCAGACGTTTGGCATCGGCCGGTGACGGCGTGAAGGTCAGAACGCTGGCAATGGCGAGCGAGAAGGCGACGATCCAGGATTTCATTCAGGTCTCCGTTCGAAATTAAACCCAGTGGTGCATGAGGTGGGGCAAGCACTCGGCGTATCAAGCCGCCTCACGATCATTTTGCCCAAGTGTCCTTCAACGCCGCCGTCCTGTTAAAAACAGGGTGATTGGCCGTGTGGTCCTTGAGGTCGGCCACGAAGTAGCCGTGGCGCTCGAACTGGAAATGGTCTTCGCGCTGCGCTGTGGCCAGCCCAGGCTCAAGGAAGGCCGTGATGGTCTTTTGGCTCGCGGGGTTGAGCACGGTAAGGAAATCGCGCCCGCCCGCATCGGGTTGCGCTTCGGTGAACAGCCGGTCGTACAGCCGCACCTCGGCAGCGATGCCGGTGGCCACGCTGACCCAGGTGATCACGCCCTTGACCTTGACCGAATCGGCGCCCGGCGTGCCGCTCTTGGTGCCGGGAATCAGCGTGGCCAGCACGGCGGTGACTTGGCCGCTCGCATCCTTTTCACAGCCCACACACTCGATCACGTAACCGTATTTCAGGCGCGACTTGCTGCCCGGCTGCGCCACGCCAGCGGCGTCGGAGCGGGGCGGGCTGAGTCGAAAGAAGCCCTTGCTCGGCTCTTCCATGAAGTCCTCGCGCTCGATCCACACCTCGTCGCTCAGCACGAACTCGCGCTGACCGCGCTCGGGGTGGCCGGGGTGCACCGGGGCGTGGCAGGGCTCCTGATGCGTCTGGCTGCCAAACACCTCGGCAAAGTTGACCAGCTTGAGCTTGAGCGGATCGAGCACCGCGCAGGCGCGCGCGGCCTTGGGGTCGAGGTCGTCGCGCAGCGCGATGTCGATCGATGAGTAGTCGAGCCAGCCGCCAGCCTTGCTCACGCCGCTGCGCTCGGCCAGCAGCTTCAGGCTGTCGGCGGTGTAGCCGCGGCGGCGCAGACCGACCAGCGTGGGCATGCGCGGGTCGTCCCAGCCTTGCACGTGGCCTTCGTCGACCAGCTGCTTGAGCTTGCGCTTGCTGGTCACGATGTAGGTGATGTTGAGCCGCGCAAACTCGTACTGGTGCGGGCGCGGCTGGCTTGTCAGACCCAGCTTGCACAGCGTGTCGAGCAGCCAGTCGTAGAACGGGCGCTGGTCCTCGAACTCGAGCGTGCAGATGCTGTGGGTGATGTTTTCGAGAGCGTCTTCGATCGGGTGCGCGTAGGTGTACATCGGGTAGATGCACCAGGCATCGCCGGTGTTGTGGTGCGTGGCGCGCTTGATTCGGTAGATGGCCGGATCGCGCAGGTTGATGTTGGGCGAGGCCATGTCGATCTTCGCGCGCAGCACCGCTGCGCCGTCGGCCAGCAGGCCGTCGCGCATCTCGCGAAAGCGCGCCAGGTTGTCCTCGGGCGTGCGGCTGCGAAACGGGCTGTCGGTGCCGGGGGTGTTGAAGTCACCCCGGTTGGCGCGCATTTCATCGGCGCTTTGCTCGTCGACATAGGCCAGGCCCGCGCCAATGAGCGCCTCGGCCGCGCGGTACATGAAGTCGAAGTAGTTGCTCGCGTAGTACAGGTGGCTGCGCATGGCCGCTGGATGCAGCGGGTCCGGCGATTCCCAGCCGAATCCCAGCCACCTCACCGCATCGAGGATGGCATCGACGTATTCCTGCTCTTCCTTCTCGGGGTTGGTGTCGTCGAAGCGCATGTGGCACACGCCGCCGTAGTCGCGCGCCAGCCCGAAGTTCAGGCAGATGCTCTTGGCGTGGCCGATGTGCAGGTAGCCGTTGGGTTCGGGCGGAAACCGCGTGCGGATGGCTGCCACATCCACCGGCCCCACGGCGTGGTGCGCCGCATCGCCAGGCGTGCCGGCAAAGGGGCGCCCGGCATAGGTGCCCGCAGCCAGATCGCGCTCGATCACCTGTCGCAGGAAATTGCTCGGCTTGGTGTCGTCGGGCGAGGTCTGTGGGGTGGCTTCGGTCATGGGCGGGCGCGGTGCGAGAAATAGGCTGAGACCTCGATTCGAGGGCTGCCGGATTATCCCCCTCGGTCTGCCCGTAAAGTCTTGGTCACAGCCACGCCGGCAGGGCCTTCAACGGGAGTCTTTCCATGCACACACGTCTGGTTTTCGGTCTTGCCGCCGCGGCGGGTTGGCTGTTCATGGTGGGCGCGAACGCCGGCGAGAAGAACTGGTCGACCACCACCGTCACCACCACCACCACGACAACCACCAGCAAGACCACGGGGGCGGCTGGCGGTTACGTGGTGTCTACCACCTCGGTGCCGCCCAGCGGCTATTCGACCCCTGCGGGCAGCGGCTACATCTCGTCGCCGCAGGCCACCTTCTCGCAGGCCTATTTGCAGCCCTTCATCTACCTCCCCGCTCCCGTGCCACCGTATTGGCCGCACTCAGACGGCGGTCAAGGCCACAAGCCGCCTCATCCGGTGCGCCCCGATGGGGCACGACCCGCAAGCCGCTGAACTGTTGCGCTTCAGCGCCTGCGCGAGCCACCGCCCAGCAAGCTGCCCAGCACGCCGCGGATGATTTCGCGGCCCACCGTGGTGCCCATGGTGCGCACGGCCGAGCGGGCCATGGATTGCGCGAGGCCTTCCTGTCGGCCGCCGCGCGGACCGGTGCTGCCGAACAGGATGTCGCCCAGACCGCCCATCAAGCCGCCGCCGTCATCGGCAGCAGGCGCACCCGTCGGTGCGTTTTGGCGCGAGCCGGTCTGAGCGTCGCTCGTCGAATCGCCTGGCGCGTTCGCGCTGCGACCCTTGAGCTTTTCGTAGGCCGATTCCCGGTCGATCGCCTTTTCGTAGACGCCGGCGACCAGCGAGTTGGCGATCAGTGCTGCGCGCTGCTGCGGTGTGATCGGCCCGATCTGGCTGCCCGGCGGCAGCACGAACACCCGCTCGGTGATGCTCGGGCGACCCTTGCTGTCAAGAAAGCTGACCAGCGCCTCGCCCACGCCCAGTTCGGTGATGGCGGCCTCGATGTCGAGTCCGGGCTTGGCGCGCATGGTGCTGGCCGCTGCCTTGACGGCCTTCTGATCGCGCGGCGTGAAGGCGCGCAGCGCGTGCTGCACCCGGTTGCCCAGTTGCGCGAGCACGCTGTCGGGGATGTCGAGCGGGTTTTGCGTCACGAAGTACACGCCCACGCCCTTGCTGCGCACCAGCCGCACCACCAGCTCGATGCGCTCGACCAGCGCGGCGGGCGCTTCCTTGAACAGCAGATGGGCCTCGTCGAAGAAGAACACCAGCTTGGGCTGATCGAGGTCGCCCACCTCGGGCAATTGCTCGAACAGCTCGGAGAGCATCCACAGCAAGAAGGTGGAATACAGCCGCGGGCTGTTCATCAACTGGTCGGCCGCCAGGATGCTGATGACGCCTCGGCCGGACTCGGTCTGCATGAAGTCGGCGATGTTGAGCATGGGCTCGCCGAAGAAGCGGTCGCCGCCTTGCTCCTCGATTTGCAGCAGGCCGCGCTGGATGGCGCCGATGCTGGCCGCGCTCACGTTGCCGTACTCGGTGGTGAACTGGCTGGCGTTGTCGCCCACGTGCTGCAGCATCGCGCGCAGGTCTTTCAGATCGAGCAGCAGCAAGCCGTTGTCGTCGGCGATCTTGAACACCAGGCTGAGCACGCCTTGCTGGGTTTCGTTGAGTGCCAGCATGCGCGCGAGCATCAGCGGGCCCATGTCGCTCACGGTGGCGCGCACCGGGTGGCCTTGCGCGGGCTTGCCGCTGGTGCCGGCAAACACATCCCACAGCATGGCCGGGCAGGCGATGGATTCGGGTGTGGCCAGCCCCCGTTCTTTGAGCACGCCGGCGAGCTTGTCGCTGATGCGGCCCGCCTGCGTGATGCCGGTCAGGTCGCCCTTCACGTCGGCCATGAACACCGGCACGCCGATGCGGCTGAAGTTCTCGGCCAGCGTTTGCAAGGTGATCGTCTTGCCGGTGCCGGTGGCTCCGGTGATCAGCCCGTGGCGGTTGGCCAGTTCGGGCAGCAAGTGGCACTCGATGTCGCCATGCTTGGCAACCAGGATGGGCTCGGCCATGAGAGGGCTCCGGAAGTTCGCGCGGGGGGCGGGGTAGGACTCAGGCGCAGGCAGCCTAAGGGGCGGCCCGTAAAATTCCAGTCTATCCAACAAACACGTCAGGCAGCAGCGCCTGCACAGGAGGCGCCATTCCATGGCCGGACATTCCAAGTGGGCCAACATCCAGCACCGCAAGGGTCGCCAGGATGAAAAGCGCGGCAAGATCTGGACGCGGGTGATCCGCGAAATCACCGTGGCGGCCCGTCAGGGCGGCGGCGATCTGGCGCTCAACCCGCGATTGCGTCTGGCCGTCGAAAAGGCCAAGGCGGCCAACATGCCCGCCGACACGGTCAAAAAGAACATCGACAAGGCCACCGGCAACCTCGAAGGCGTCAGCTATGAGGAGATCCGCTACGAAGGCTATGGCATCGGTGGCGCCGCGGTGATCATCGACACCATGACCGACAACCGCGTGCGCACCGTCGCCGAGATGCGCCATGTGCTCAGCAAGCACGGCGGCAATCTGGGCACCGAAGGCTCGGTGTCGTTCCAGTTCAAGCATTGCGGGCAGATCATCTTCGCGCCCGGCACCAGCGAAGACAAGGTGATGGAAGTGGCCCTTGAAGCCGGTGCCGATGACGTGGTCACCGACGACGACGGCGCCATCGAGGTCATCACCGCGCCGGCTTCGTTCGAGGCGGTCAAGGCCGCGCTCGATGCCGCCGGGCTGGCCAGCGAGGTCGCCGAAGTCACGATGCGCGCCGAGAACACCGTGGCACTCGCCGGTGAAGATGCCGCCCGCATGCAAAAGCTGCTCGACCTGATCGAAGACATGGACGACACCCAGGCGGTTTTCCACAACGCGGAGTTGTCCCCATGAGCGCACGCGCATGAAAGTTCTCGTGATCGGCTCGGGTGGGCGCGAACACGCGATCGCCTGGAAGTTGCTGCAGTCGTCCCGCGTGCAGACGGTCTACGTGGCGCCGGGCAACGGCGGCACCGCGCTCGATGGTCGGCTGCACAACCTGCCGTTGACCGACTTCAACGAACTGGCCGAGTTCGCTGTGAGCGAAAAGATCGCGCTCACGGTGGTCGGCCCCGAAGGGCCTCTGGCCGCGGGCATCGTCGATTTCTTCCGCGCTCGCGGCCTGCGCATCTTCGGGCCCACGAAGGCCGCCGCGCAGCTCGAAAGCTCCAAGGCCCACGCCAAGGCCTTCATGGCCCGCCACCAGATCCCCACCGCGTCGTATGCGGCCTTCACCGATGCGGCCGCAGCCCATGAGCACGTCGAATCGCACGGCGCGCCCATCGTCATCAAGGCCGACGGCCTGGCCGCCGGCAAGGGCGTGGTGGTGGCCACCACGTTGGCGCAAGCGCACGAGGCGATCGACTGGATGCTGGGCACCGATGGCGCGGCCAACAAGCTCGGGGTGCAGCACAACGCCGGGGCCGACGGCCAGGCGCAGCCGCGCGTGGTGATCGAAGCCTTTCTCGAAGGCGAAGAAGCCAGCTTCATCGTGCTGTGCGACGGCAAGAACGTGGTCTCGCTGGCGACCAGCCAGGACCACAAGCGCCTGCTCGACGGCGACGAAGGCCCGAACACTGGCGGCATGGGCGCCTATTCGCCTGCGCCGGTGGTCACGCCCAACGTGCACGCCAAGGCGATGCAGGAAATCATCCTGCCCACCATCCAGGGCATGGCCAAAGAAGGCTTGCCGTTCACCGGATTCCTGTATGCCGGGTTGATGATCGACGCGCACGGCCAGCCGCGCACGGTCGAGTTCAACTGTCGGCTCGGCGACCCCGAAACCCAGCCCATCCTCATGCGCCTGAAGAGCGATCTGTTCGATGTGCTGATGCACGCCACCGACGGCACGCTCGACGAGGTCGAGCTGCTGTGGGATCGCCGTGTGGCACTGGGGGTGGTGGTGGCTGCTGCGGGCTATCCGCTCACGCCACGCAAGGGCGACGCGATCGACGCACTGCCCGCCGAAGCCGCTGATGCCATGGTGTTCCACGCCGGCACCGAGCTGCGCGACGGCCACTTGCTGACCAGTGGCGGGCGCGTGCTGTGCGTCACCGTGCTGGCCGATTCGGTCAAGCAGGCTCAGCCTCGCGCCTATGAATTGCTGGAATCCATCCACTTCGATGGCATGCAGTACCGCAGCGACATCGGCCATCGGGCCGTCAAGCGCTGACCTTCCCGACCTTTGCGGTCGTCACCACCATCACCGTCATGAGCACACAAGCCGTTCGAGAGTACTTGCTGGGTCTGCAGGACCGCATCATCGGCGCGCTCGAGGCCGAAGGCGGTCAGCCGTTTCGCAGCGACGCCTGGGTGCGTGAGCCGGGCGCGCGGCTGCAGGGCGACGGGCAGTCGCGGCTGATCGAAGACGGCGATCTGCTCGAGCGCGGCGGCTGCAACTTCTCGCATGTGCGCGGTCCGCAGCTGCCGCCATCGGCCACGCAGCATCGGCCCGAACTGGCCGGCGCACCCTTCGAGGCGATGGGTGTGTCGCTGGTGTTCCACCCGCGCAATCCGTATGTGCCCACGATGCACATGAATGTGCGCATGTTCGCCGCGCTGCCCGAGGGCCGCGAGCCGGTGGTGTGGTTCGGCGGCGGCATGGACCTGACCCCGTATTACGGCTTCGAGGAAGACGCGAGCCACTTTCACCGCGTCAACCGCGACGCGCTCGCGCCGTTCGGTGACGACAAGTACCCGCGCTTCAAGAAGTGGTGCGACGAGTACTTCTTTCTCAAGCACCGCGACGAGCCACGCGGCATCGGCGGCGTGTTCTTCGATGACTTCGCCGAGTTGGGTTTCGATCGCAGCTTCGCGATGATGCGATCGGTGGGGGACTCGGTCATCGGCGCCTATTTGCCCATCGTGCAGCGCCGCCGCCACATGCCCTACGGCGAGCGCGAGCGTGATTTCCAGGCCTATCGGCGCGGGCGCTACGTCGAATTCAACCTGGTGTTCGACCGCGGCACGCTGTTCGGTCTGCAGTCGGGCGGGCGTACCGAAAGCATCCTGATGTCGATGCCGCCCATCGTGAAGTGGCGCTACGACTGGCACCCCGAGCCCGGCACGGCTGAAGCTCGCCTGTACAGCGACTTTCTGCGCCCACGCGATTGGGCCGACTGGCAGCCCGCTGCCGGGGACGCTTCGGCTTGAGACGCATCGGCCTGTTCGGAGGCAGCTTCGACCCGGTTCACAACGCGCATGTGGCACTGGCCCGATCGGCACTCGACGCGCTGGCGCTCGACGAGGTGCGGTGGATTCCGGCGGGTCGGCCGTGGCAAAAGACCCGCACGCTCGCTGATGCCGCCCACCGTCAGGCGATGGTCGCGCTGGCGATTGAAGGCGAGCCGCGCTTCGTGCTCGATCCCATCGAACTGCAGCGCTCCGGTCCGAGTTACATGCTCGACACCGTGACCGCGCTGCAGGCCGCGCAACCCGATGCGCAATGGTTTCTGATCATTGGCCAGGATCAGCAAGCCGGCCTGCCCACATGGCATGGTGCCGAGGAATTGACCCGGCGGGTGACGCTGGCCGTGGCGCAGCGACCCGGCGCGTCTGGCGATGTGCAGGCGCTGCGTCTGGCCGGCAGCGTTGTGCACACCGTGCCATTGCCGCCGATGGCGCTGTCATCGACCGAGGTGCGCGAGCGCTGCGCAGCCGGCCAAGCCATCGACCACCTCGTGCCCCAAAAAGTGGCACGGTATATTGGGCAGCACGGGCTCTACCGGTGATGGCCTTGTCACCGTCGTCCCGACCCCTCAGGAATTTCATCGCAAGCGCCCTTTGGCGCCACAGGAGCTGAATGGACATCAAGAAACTGCAACGCGTCATCGTCGATGGTCTGGAAGACGTCAAGGCCCAGAACATCGTTGTGTTCGATACCGAACACCTGTCGTCGCTGTTCGAGCGCGTGATCATCGCCTCGGGCACCAGCAACCGGCAGACCAAGGCGCTGGCCGCCAGCGTGCGCGAGGCGGTCAAGCAGGCAGGTCAGGTGCCTCCGCGGGTCGAAGGCGAGGTCAACGGCGAATGGATCATCGTTGACTGCGGCTCGGCGGTGGTGCACCTCATGCAGCCCAACATCCGCGAGTACTACCACCTCGAAGAAATCTGGGGCGACAAGCCCGTCAAGATGAAGCTCGACAACGCGCCTAGGCGTCTGGTCAAGGCCGAAGAGCCTGCGGCACCGGCGAAAAAGGTGGCCGCCAAGAAGACCACTGCCAAGAAGCCGCCTGCGCTCAAGACGGCAGCGCCTGTGGTGACCGGCAAGGCTGCGCCGAAATCGGCTGCGAAAGCGCCGGCCAAGTCTGCCCCCGCCAAAAAGAGCCCTGCTCGCAAGACGCCGGCTGCAGCGCCAGCAGCACCGGTCGCAGCGCCCGTGGCCAAGCGTCGCTCGCCAGCCGCCAAGCCCGGCGTGTCGAGCCGCGCCGCAGCGCCCGTCAAGTCGGGCGTTACCCGTACCGTTGGGGTGAAGGTGGCCAGCGCGGCTTCCAAGTCGGCCCCTGTGAAGACGATGGTGGTGAACAAGCCGGTCGTGCGCAAGGCGGCTGCCAAGGCTCCGGCCAAGGCACCCGCCAAGAAAGCGCCAGCGCGCAAGACCTCGCGCAACGCGTGAAGCTCGTGCTCGCAGCCGTCGGCCAGCGCCTGCCGGCGTGGGCTGACAGCGCCTACGACGACTACGCCAAGCGCTTTCCTCCCGATCTGCGGCTCGAGCTCAAGGCAGTCAAGGCCGAGCCGCGCAGCGGCAAGACGGCCGAGCAGTTGATGGCGGCCGAGGCGGTCAGGCTGGAAGCCGCGATTCCCAAGGGCGCGCGCCGCGTCGTGCTCGATGAGCGCGGCACGCGGCTGACCACGATGCAGCTGTCGCAGCGCTTGTCGGCGTGGGTGATGGACGGCCGCGACGTCGCTCTCATCGTGGGCGGGCCCGACGGCCTGGCCGCACCGCTCAAGAACAGCGCCGAGGAAACCCTGCGCCTGTCGGATCTGACGTTGCCACACGCCTTCGTGCGCGTGCTGCTGGCCGAGGCGCTGTACCGCGCCTGGACGGTGACCATCAACCATCCCTACCACCGCGAATGAAGCGACCCGTCGAAACGGCGACGCATGACTTCGTCTACCTCGCCTCGCAAAGCCCGCGTCGCCGGCAACTGCTCGAGCAGATCGGCGTACGCCATGAACTGCTGCTGGCCGACGCCGCCGAAGAAGACGCCGAAGCACTCGAAGCCGAACGCCACGGCGAACTGCCGCTGGCCTATGTGCGGCGCGTGACGCAGGCCAAGCTCGATGCCGCGCAAGCACGCTTGCAGCGGCGCGGCTTGCCAGCAGCACCCGTGCTGTGCTCGGACACCACGGTGGCGCTGGGTCGGCGCATCTATGGCAAGCCGCTGGATGCGGCCGATGCGCTGGATACCTTGCGCGAGCTGAGCGGCCGCACGCACCGCGTGATCACCGCGGTGGCCGTGGGGCTGGGCGAGGTGCAGCGGCTGGCGGTGAGCGAGTCGCGTGTGAGCTTTGCCGAAATGGACGAGGCCGCGCTCGGACGCTACGTGGCCGGTGGCGAGCCGTTCGGCAAGGCCGGCGCCTATGCGATCCAGGGCGCGGCCAGCGTCTGGGTGAGCCGCATCGCCGGCAGCTACAGCGGCATCATGGGCTTGCCGCTGTACGAGACCGCGCAGTTGCTGCGCGCGTTCGGCGTGCGCTGCTGAGCCGGCGCAGACCGCTCGCATACCATCGTCCGCATGCAAGACATCCTGATCAACTGGACCCCGCAGGAAACCCGCGTGGCGGTCGTCGAACACGGCGCGGTGCAGGACCTGCACGTCGAGCGCACGCTCGAGCGCGGTCTGGTCGGCAACATCTACGCCGGCAAGGTGGTGCGAGTGCTGCCGGGCATGCAATCGGCGTTCATCGACATCGGTCTGGAACGCGCGGCCTTCCTGCACGTGGCCGACGTGCAGCAGGCTGCCGAGGCCGTCCGCACCGCAGCCAGCAATCCCGGCACGCCACCGCCGCCCATTGAGCGGCTGGTGTTCGAGGGACAGACGATGACGGTGCAGGTCATCAAGGACCCCATCGGCACCAAGGGCGCGCGGCTGTCCACCCAGATCAGCATTGCCGGGAGGCTGCTGGTGTTTCTGCCGCAAGACGACCACATCGGCATCAGCCAGAAGATTGGCTCGCATGAACTTCGCGAGCAACTGCGCGATCGCATGACCGTGCTGTCGCGCACCACCGACGGCAGCGCCAGCGGCGGCTTCATCCTGCGCACCAACGCCGAAGACGCCACCGACGCCGAGCTGGCCGAGGACATCGCCTATTTGCGCAAGACCTGGGCCGCCATCCGCGAGCGCAGCTTCAAGATGCCGCCGGGCAGCCTGCTGCACCAAGACCTGAGTCTGCTTCAGCGTGTGCTGCGCGATCTGGTGCACGAGGGCACGCAGTCGATCCGCATCGATTCGCGCCAGCAGTTCGATGTGCTCAAGGCGTTTGGCGAGGTCTTCACGCCGAGCTCGGTGGGCAAGCTCGAGCACTACAAGGGCGAGCGGCCGATCTTCGATTTGTTCAGCATCGACGAGGAGATCGCCCGGGCGCTGTCGCGGCGCGTCGACCTGAAGTCGGGCGGCTACCTCATCATCGACCAGACCGAAGCACTCACCACGGTCGACGTGAACACCGGTGGCTACGTGGGCGCGCGCAACTTCGACGACACCATCTTCAAGACCAACCTCGAGGCCACGCAGGCAATTGCCCGCCAGATGCGGCTGCGCAATCTGGGCGGCATCATCATCGTCGACTTCATCGACATGAGCCGCGACGAGCACCAGGCCACCGTGCTGGCCGAGCTCAAGCGCCAATTGGCGCGCGACCGCACCAAGATCACGGTCAGTGGCTTCACCCAGCTCGGTCTGGTCGAGCTCACACGCAAGCGCACCCGTGAATCGCTGGCCCACATGCTGTGCGAGCCGTGCCCCACCTGCGAGGGCAAGGGCCAGGTCAAGACCGCGCGCAGCGTGTGCTACGACATCCTGCGCGAGATTCTGCGCGAGGCACGGCAGTTCAACCCGAAAGAATTCCGCATCATCGCCACGCCGGCGGTGGTCGAGATGCTGCTCGACGAGGAAAGCCAGCACCTCGCCGGCCTGAGCGACTTCATCGGCAAGCCGATCTCTTTGAGTGCTGAAGCCCACGCCTCGCCGGAGCAGTACGACATCGTGCTGATGTGAGGCCTTTGAGGCGTGCACACGGCCACAATCGATGCGTTGAACGCTGCTGTGCAGATGGCGGGCAGCTTGTCGATTTCAGGAATCGGGGTCTCGAATGAACCGCACCGAAGTGCTTGACCAACTCGCCCGAAGCAAACCCGTGCTGAGTGCGCGCTACGGCGTTGAGCGCCTGGCTTTGTTCGGCTCGACCGTGCGCGATTCGGATCGACCCGACAGCGACATCGACGTCCTCGTCTCTTTCGATGGCCCCGCCACCTCAGAGCGCTATTTCGGGGTGCAGTTCTTTCTGGAAGATCTGCTCGGGCGGCCAGTCGATCTGGTCACCGACAAGGCGCTGCGCCCCGAACTGCGCCCATTCATCGAGCGTGAGGCGGTGCATGTCTGAGCCGGTTGGCCGGGAGTGGCGCTTCTACATCGACGACATGATCGGCTTCGCCGAAAAGGTGGCGGCTTACACCGCCGGGATGGACCAGGCCGCGTTCGTCGCGAGCGGAATTGCCTACGACGCGACCCTGCGCAATCTGGAACTGATCGGCGAGGCTGCGACGCGCATTCCAGAGACGGTTCGCGCGTCGCACCCTCAAGTGCCGTGGCGGCTGGTCGTGGCCACGCGCAACCGGCTGATTCATGGCTACCTTGGCATCGATAACGACACCCTGTGGAGCATCGTCGTGTCGGATGTGCCCGCCTTGTTGCCCAAGTTGCTTGTCATCAAGAACGATCAGGCATGAACCAAACCGCTCGACCGGCATGCAACGCTGATCCATCGAGGCTGAGTTCATCCGGTCCGATTTGTCTTTGATGTGAGCCCCTGGCACGGCGCGCCGCCGGTCATCGTCGACACCAACGTGCTGATCGGCCAGTGGATGACCGATCTGGTCGCGCGAGAGCCGATGCACATCCTGGACGGCATGCGCGGCGGATTGCTGCGCTTTGCGGCGTGCGATGTGCTGCTCGCCGAGTACCGCGAAGTGCTGCTGCGGCCCAAGCTCAAGCGCCGCCACCTGCAGGCCGACGAGGCGGTCGATGCCTTCGTCGCGCAGATCACCGCTGGCGCCATCCACATCCAGACTCAGCCCGGCCCGAAGGCGCCCGACCCCGGCGACCAGATGCTGTGGGATCTGCTGGCCAGCCGGGACGACCTGCAACTCGTCACCGGCGACCGGTTGCTGCTCAAGAACAGCCGCATGCGCGGGCGTGTGCTCACGCCGGAGGCGTTTGCGGTGGCGTGGTTGCGGCCCGATGGGCAATAGCATGCAAACATCGACACACCCTTGGGAGGTCACATGCCTCGACTCACCAATACCCTGAGCAAGCCCCGCCGCCGCGTGCTCAGGCAGTTATCCGCGCTGAGAGATGAGACACAGCAACTGGTGCGGCAGGCTCGGGGGCACGCCCAACTGAGCGAGGCACAGGCCTTTGAGGTTGCACACGAACAGGTCAGGGCGGTGCGCCGGCGCAAGTGAGGCGGCCACCATGTCCAAGTGCTGACAGACGAGTGCTTACCTCGACGGGTCAGGCTGACTCGGATCGAGCAAATCCAGCGGTCACGAACTTCCGGGCCGGTGTCTTGAACACGTTCTTCGTGTTCCAAGCCAGGAACTCAGCCGCCGGTCGCAAATCGCTGTGCTGAGGCGCGTGGATCGGGTTGCCGTGAAACTGCAGCTCTCCTTCCATGCCCCGTCCGCCGCCGATGGCGTGCTGGCTGAAGATGACGCGATGTTCAGCGGGCTCTACCGTGAACACCCCAAGGTCGAATAGTTTGTGGTGCAAGGCGCACAACGACAGTCCATTGGGCTCGATGTCCGGCCCGCCCACGTGGTGCCACTGGATGTGTGCAGCCTCCAGGCCCGCTGGCATGTGCCCGATGCGCAGGTCGAAGCCGCAAACGCAGCACCGGTACTCGTAGGCCCGCAGCACGCGATCGCGGAAATCAGGGTCGCGTCTGCGTCGCTTTGAATTGCCATAGCCCACCGTTGGTGAGACGGCCTCGCCCACCTCGGTCCCACGCTCGAGATCAAGGCCCGCGGCTGCCGCGATATCACCTTGCAGGGTCGCTGGAAAGTAGGTTTCAAGAACCTGCGTGGCCACGGCTTGCACTAGGCCCGGAATGCTGCGCAGCGCTTCATCCACATCTGCCGGAAAGCCCGCCGCGATGTGGTGCTCACGCAGCTCGCCCAAGCTGGGAGTGGAGCCAGCATTGCGCGTGAGGATCTCGCGCGGGCCGCTCAGGTTCCAGATGCTGCCGTGACCATCGGTGGCCAGATGCCAGAACGGATAGTGACGCGACTTGGCCGAATTGCTGGGGCCAAACTCGGCCAGCATCTGCTTCAGTGGGTCATCGACCGCCGTGAATTCGACCATTCGCGGTTCGCCGCGTTGCACGCGGGCCAGCGCCAGCAAGATGAGCAGTGGCTTGTGTGGCGCATAGACGCCGGCGTGTTGCGCTCGGCGGATGTTGCCGAAAGCCTCCAGTACCTCGGACGCAGTTTTCATGGCTGGGGCTGCGTTCCACGCGCTGACCAGTAGTCAGCTTTTTCTGGAATCACCCATCGCACGCCACCGCGCGGGTCGGCTTGGTCGCCTGTGTAGCGGGGTATCAGGTGAATGTGCAGATGCCCGACGGTCTGCCCGGCATCAGCTCCATCATTGATGCCGATGTTGTATCCAGCAGGGCTGAACTCGGCGTCGAGCTGTTGCTTCGCATCGTCCAGAAACTCCAGCAAGGCTTGGCGCTCGGTTGCCGTGGTGTCGAAAAACGAACCCACATGCCGCAGCGGAATCACGAGCGTGTGCCCAGGGCTGACGGGGAAGGCATCGCGCACGACCATGGCCCATGCATCGCGTACCACCACCCGCGCGGCGGGAAGCGTGCAGAAGGGGCAATCGGCGGGATGGCTCATATCGCGAGGGTACAAGACCGCCGCATGCCGGATTTCGGGTCTGGTGCTGGGCGCCGCGTCGGCCGCTTCAGTAATGCGGCGGCAGCTCATCCCGCAAGCTGCGAAAGGCGCCCGGCTGCGGCTCGGTGGGTTGCTGGCGCAGGCGTTCGATCTCGCGCTCCAGGCGGTCGATCTGGTCTTGCTGGCGCACGATGACGGCGTTGAGCTGATCGAGCAGGTCTTCGGTGAAGCTGGCCTTGATCTCGAGATCGGTCAGTCGCTGTTCGGTGCGGTGTTCGAGGGAGTTCGGGTGTTCCATGCGCCGATTGGACGCGAAGTCGCAGCCGGGGGGATTTCATGCGATGGCCGCTGGTGGCGGGTCGACAATCGGACATGACCGATTCCCACGCCAGCACGACCCCGGGCCCCGCTTTCAGCAGCCTTTCGCTTCCACCCGCGGTGATCGAGAACTTGCAGCGTCTGGGCTACAAGCGCATGACGCCGATCCAGGCCGCTGCTTTGCCGCTGGCGCTGGCCGGCAAGGACCTGATCGCGCAGGCCAAGACCGGCAGCGGCAAGACGGCGGCGTTTGCGCTGCCGCTGCTGGCCAACCTGAACCCGCGGCGCTTTGCGGTGCAAGCGCTGGTGCTGTGCCCCACGCGCGAGCTGGCCGAGCAGGTCACGCAGGAACTGCGCCGGCTGGCGCGCGCCGAAGACAACATCAAGATCCTCACGCTGTGCGGCGGTGCGACGATGCGCCCGCAGATGGCCAGCCTGGCGCATGGCGCGCACATCGTGGTGGGCACGCCGGGGCGCATCCTCGATCACCTGTCGCGCGAAACGCTGCCGCTCGATGCGCTCAACACCCTGGTGCTCGATGAAGCCGATCGCATGCTCGACATGGGCTTTGCCGAAGACATCGCCACCGTCGTCCAGCACTGCCCGAAGAATCGCCAGACGCTGCTGTTTTCGGCCACCTACCCCGAAGGCGTGGTGAAGCTGGCCACGCGCTTCATGCGCGACCCACAGCAGGTCAAGCTGACCGAGCGCCATGCCACCAACAAGATTCGCCAGCGTTTCTACGAGGTGAAAGAAAGCGAACGGCTGCACGCGGTGGGTCTGCTGCTCGATCACTACCGGCCGGTGAGCACGCTGGCGTTTTGCAACACCAAGCAGCAGTGCCGCGATCTGGTGGCCGTGCTGCAAGGCCAAGGCTTGGTGGCGCTCGAACTGCACGGCGACCTTGATCAGCGCGAGCGCGATCAGGTGCTGGTGCAGTTTGCCAACCGCAGTTGCAGCGTGCTGGTGGCCACCGACGTGGCCGCGCGCGGGCTTGACATCGCCCACCTCGAGGCAGTGATCAACGTCGACATCACGCCCGAGATCGAGGTGCACACGCACCGCGTGGGGCGCACCGGCCGCGCCGACGAAGCGGGCTGGGCGTTCAGCCTGGCCAGCATGGACGAGATGGGCCGTGTCGGGCGCATCGACGAGATGCAAGGCAGCGCCAGCGTGTGGCACCCGCTCGCTGAACTGACGCCGGCCAGCACCGAGCCGCTGCGCCCGCCCATGGCGACGCTGCAGATCCTGGGCGGGCGCAAGGAAAAGATCCGCGCGGGCGACGTGCTGGGCGCGCTCACGAAAGACATGGGGTTTGAGGCGTCGCAGGTCGGCAAGATCAACGTCAACGAGTTCTCGACCTATGTGGCTGTGGAGCCGGGCATCGCCGACGAGGCGGTGAGGCGCCTGAACGCGGGCAAGGTCAAGGGCAAGGCGGTCAAGGTGCGTCGCCTGTGAGGGGTTACTAAGCCGCGCCTATCATCCTGAGCAGCTTTTGCTTGCCGCCAGAGCCCACCCCCTTGGTTTTGTTTTCACAGGTCATGCTCAGAACTCTTCCAGCCAGCCGCTTTCGTTTCATTCAGGGGTTGCTGCTGGCGTTGAGCATCTGGGCGATGGCCTTGCCCGCGGCCCACGCCCAGTTTCGCGTCGAGATGTCTGGCGTGGGCGCCTCGCAGGTGCCGATCGCCATCGCTCGCTTTCGCGATGAAGACCGCTATGGCCAGGTGCTGTCGGCCATCGTGCGTGCTGACCTTGAGCGCAGCGGTCTGTTTCGTGGGGTGGATGCCGCCGAGGTGCTCGATGAGGAGGCCGCGCCGGCCATGGCCCAGTGGCGCACCCGCGCCGCCGATGCGCTGGTCGTTGGCTCAGTCACGCGGCTGGCCGATGGCCGCTTCGATGTGCGCTTCAAGCTGTGGGATGTGGTCAAGGGCGCGGATCTTGGCGGGCAGAAGAAACTGGTGGCACAGGCCGATCTGCGGCTGGCGGCACACCAGATCGCCGATTACGTGCACGAAAAGCTCACCGGCCAGAAGGGCGTTTTCTCCACCCGCATTGCCTATGTGACGCGAGCGGGGCGCAACTTCACGCTGCGCATTGCCGACGCCGATGGCGAAGGCGGACAGGTGGCGCTGAACAGCGCCGAGCCCATCATTTCGCCGGCGTGGTCGCCCGATGGACGCGAGCTGGCCTATGTGTCGTTCGAGAGCCAAAAGGCGGTGGTCTATGTTCAGGATGTGGTCAGCGGAAAGCGACGCGTGGTGGCCAACTTCAAGGGCTCCAACAGCGCGCCGGCCTGGTCACCCGATGGCCAGAGGCTGGCTGTGACGCTGTCTCGCGATGGCGGCTCGCAGCTGTACCTCATCGGGCGCAACGGCGACAACGTGCGCCGGCTGACCCAGAGTCTGGGCATCGATACCGAGCCGGCATTCTCGCCCGATGGGCAGTTTGTCTACTTCGTGAGCGACCGTGGCGGCAGCCCGCAGATCTATCGCACATCAGTCAGCGGCGGCGGTGCCGAACGCATCACCTTTGCAGGCAGTTACAACATCAGCCCGGCCATCAGCCCCGATGGCCGAACCCTGGCCTACATTTCGCGACAGGGCAACGCTTTCCGGCTTTACACGCAAGAGCTGTCGGGCGGCGCGCCGCAATTGCTCAGCGACACCAGCGACGATGAAAGCCCCAGCTTTGCGCCCAACGGCCGGCTCATCATCTATGCCTCGCGTGCCCAGGGCCGCGACGTGTTGATGACGACCACGCTCGACGGCAAGATTCGCACACGTCTGGTGTCCACCAATGCCGACGTCCGCGAGCCCGTGTGGGGGCCGTTCGGACGCTAGTTTTTCCCGTCACTTTCTTTCAATTCATTCCCAGGAGATCCCATGAGCTTCAAACGTCTTTCCTCGTCATCCGCTTCCAGTGTTCTGTTGTCGGCAATCTGTGCTGCAGCCCTGGTCGGCTGCGGCTCCAGCGTCAAGCTCGACGACAAGGCACCGCCGGTTGAAAACCGCACCGCCACCCCTGTCGACACGACAGCGCCTGTGCAATCCCAGGTCACCAGCGTGGACCTGACCAAGGGCGCGGCTGACACCGCCGGTGCCGACCGCATCGTTTACTTCGACTTCGACAGCTACACCGTGCGCGACGATGCCCGCCGGGTCATCGATCTGAACGCCAAGGTGCTGTCCGCCAACCGTGCCAAGCGCATGGCTGCCGAGGGCCACACCGACGAGCGCGGTGGTCGTGAGTACAACCTGGCCCTGGGCCAAAAGCGTGCCGAGGCCGTGGTGCGTGCGCTGGTGGTTTCTGGCGCTGCAGACAACCAGCTTGAGGCCGTGAGCTTTGGCAAGGAGCGCCCAGCTGCCACCGGTTCTGACGAGGCCGCTTACGCCAAGAACCGCCGCGTCGAACTCACCAACCGTTGAAGGCTGAGGCATGAGCTGGTCCAACGCCAAGCTTCGTGGCAGCGTTCTTGCCGCAGGGCTGCTGCTCTCGCTGATGTCTTCGACAGCGCAGGCGGCCCTGTTCGGTGACGACGAGGCGAGGCGGGCCATTCTTGAGTTGCGCCAGAAGTTGGACCAAACCGCCGAGCAACAAAGATTGCGCGACAACGAGCAATCCGAGCAGCTCGGCCAGCTGCGCAAGAGCATGCTCGACATGAGCAACCTCTTCGAGCTCATGCGCGCCGAGAACGCCCGCTTGCGCGGCACGATTGAGCAACTGGCGCGCGACCTCAGCGAGACCCAGCTGAAGCTGCGTGAAGTCGACGGCCGCTTGCGCCAACTCGAGCCGCAAAAGGCCACCATCGACGGCAAGGAGTTCACCGCCGACGCCGAAGAGATCCGCCAATACGAGGCGGCCATGACGCTGGTGCGAAATGCGGAGTTCCCGGCTGCGGTGAGTGCGCTCAGCGCGTTTCGCACTCGTTATCCGTCCAGCGGCTATGGCCCGTCGGCGCTCTTCTGGCTGGGCAATGCGCAGTACGGCAAGCGGGATTACTCGGCGGCTGTGGCGTCATTTCGCAGCTTTGTCAGCGGCCACCCCGCTGACTCTCGTGCACCTGAAGCCCTGCTGGCGGTTGCCAACTGCCACTTCGAGCTGAAAGAGACCCGCTCGGCTCGCAAGGCGCTGGATGAGCTGTTCAAGGCCTATCCGAACTCCGAGGCTGCCGTGGCCGGCAAGGAGCGGCTGGCCTCGCTGAAGTGATTCAGCCCGCCGCTCAAGGCGATGGGTCAGGCTCAGCGCCTGAGCCTGCAGCGGTTGATGCCGATCTTGAGCGCCGGTTTGGCGGCTTGAGACGGCTTCATGGCGATGCCAACTACCAGCGACTGCGCGGCGCACGCGTGGCGGTGGTGGGCTTGGGAGGCGTGGGCTCCTGGGCCGCCGAGGCGCTCGCGCGCAGCGGTGTGGCCTGTCTGGTCCTGATCGATCTGGATCACGTCTCCGAAGGCAACATCAACCGGCAGGTGCAGGCCACCGGTCGCACCGTGGGGCAGTCCAAGGCGCTCGCCCTGTGCGAGCGGTTGGCCGACATTCATCCCGGCTGCGATCTGTTACCCGTCGAAGAATTCGTCGATGAGGCCAACTGGCCAGCCTTGTTGCCGTGTTCCGTCGATGCCGTGATCGACGCGTGCGATCAAGTGCGCGCCAAGGCCACGCTGGCCGCCTGGGCCATGGCCACCGGCACTGCCTTGGTGATCGTGGGGGCCGCAGGTGGCAAGCAACAGCCACAAGCGGTCGAGGTGGCTGATCTGGCCAGCGTGACGCACGACCCCTTGCTCGCTTCGCTGCGCCAGCGCCTGCGCCAGCACCATGGCGCCGCGCGCAGCGGGCCTGTGGGCGTGGCCTGTGTGTTTTCGCGCGAAGCGGTGCAGGCGCCGCCTGAGTCGTGTGAGGCGCAAGGCAATCTCAACTGCCACGGCTATGGCTCCAGCGTGAGCGTGACCGCCACCTTTGGCATGGTGGCTGCGGCACAGGCGATGCAAGCGCTGTGCGCCTGAGCCATTAAAACCACGCTGACGTTGCGATGAGCCGGTCTATAATTTTCGGCTGCCCGGGGGTTGTTAGCTCAGTTGGTAGAGCAGCGGACTTTTAATCCGTAGGTCGTGGGTTCGAGTCCCGCACAACCCACCATCCACCGGTTCAGGTTCCGATACACGCCACACACGTGGGGCTCTTAGCTCAGTTGGTAGAGCAGCGGACTCTTAATCCGTAGGTCGAGTGTTCGAGTCACTCAGGGCCCACCAAAATTAAAAAGAAGGACTCAGGCGCTTTGGCTCTTGGGTCCTTTTTGTTTGGCCCCAGTAGACTGCGCCCACTACCGCTTGGCTCGACCTCCGATGAAAGTACTGAACCTGTCCATCCTGCTGGCCGCCTTGATGTGCTCGGCATCGGTCGCTGGCTTCGTGCTCAAGCCTTCGGTCAAGGCCACCCAAGCCGGGCCGCGCTTCGTGCTGGAACAAAGCATCCCCCGTCAATTCGAAGGCTGGCGTGAACTGCCCGAGCGTGCGACGTCGGTCGTCGACCCGGGAACGAAGCAGTTGCTCGACAAGCTCTACAGCCAGATGTTGAGCCGAACCTATGTGAACTCAGCCGGCTACACGGTGATGCTTTCACTGGCCTATGGCGATGACCAGCGCGGAGGCCTGGCCGCGCACAAGCCCGAGATCTGCTACCCGGCTCAGGGCTTCACCTTGCTCGGGCTCCAAGAGGTGCAACTGGTGACGCCCTTTGGCGAGATTGCTGGCAAGCGGCTGTCCACCAGCATGGGCCCTCGCAAGGAACCGGTGACCTACTGGTTTGCGGTGGGCGACACGTCCATCAGCAACAAGGTGGAGCAGCGTCTGGTCGAGATGAAGTTGAGCCTGACGGGGCAGATCCCCGACGGCCTGCTTTTCAGGGTGTCTTCGATCGATGCGGACACAGACCGCGCTTACGCGATGCAAGACCAGTTCATTGCCGACTTGCTCAAGGCCGTGAACGACAAAGACCGCAAGCGCATCAGCGGCCTGGGTGCTGCGGCCTCAGCGATGTGAGGCTGAGCGGCTACTTGGTGCGACCGTAGGTGTCGTCAAAGCGCACGATGTCGTCTTCGCCGAGGTAGCTGCCTGATTGCACCTCGATGATTTCGAGCGGCACTTTTCCCGGGTTGGACAGTCGATGGACCTGGCCCAGGGGGATGTAGGTGCTCTGGTTTTCGCTCAGCAGGATCACCTGCTCGCCGTTGGTGACTTCGGCCGTGCCGCGAACCACGATCCAGTGCTCGGCGCGGTGGTGGTGCATCTGCAAGCTGAGCGATGCGCCCGGCTTGACCAGGATGCGCTTGACTTGAAAACGCGAGCCTTCGTCAATGCCGTCGTACCAGCCCCAGGGCCGATGAACCAGCCGGTGCAGGTTGTGTTCGGTGCGTCCTGCGTCATGGAGTTGCGCGACGATGTGCTTCACGTCCTGGCCGCGGCTTTTGTCGACCACCAGCACGGCGTCGGGCGTTTCCACCACGATCACGTTGTCCACACCCACCACGCTGACCAGCCGGCTGGTGGCGTGAACCAGCGTGTTGCGGCTGTCGCGCACGATGGTGTCGCCCACCGCGGCGTTGCCGGCGTCGTCCTTGCTGCTGACTTGCCACACCGCGTCCCAGGCGCCAAGGTCAGACCAGCCGGCGCGCAAGGGCACCATGCGCACCGGAAATTCAGCGCTGCCCGCGCACTTTTCCATCACCGCGTAGTCGATGGACTCGCTGGGAATCTGCGCGAACAGCGCCTTGTCGGGGCGCACGAAAGACGCATCCACAGCCTTTGCGGACCACGCCGCCCGTGTGGCGGCTTCGATGTCTGAGCGGAACTTGTTCAGCGCAGCGAGCCACACCGATGCGCGCACCACGAAGATGCCGCTGTTCCAGAAAAAACCACCGTCTTCGAGATAACGCTGCGCCGTGGTCAGATCGGGTTTTTCAACGAAGCCAGCCACATCCACTGCCGTCAAATCCGCCAGTGCTGCCGCGCGGATGTAGCCGAAGCCGGTTTCGGGGCGATCCGGCGGCACGCCCAGGATCACGAAAGCGCCACCGGCTGCGGCGCGCACAGCTGCTTGAATCGCGGCCTTGAAGGCCGGCTCATCGGTCACGGTTTGATCGGCGGGTGTGACGATCAGCACCGGGTCGGCTGCGCCGTCCATGGCTTGCAGGGCCGCCAGCGTCATCGCCGGCGCGGTGTTGCGCCCAACCGGCTCAAGCAGCAGCGTCGGCAAGGCCAACCCCGTCTCGCGCCACTGATCGAGCGCCACGAAGCGATGCTCTTCATTGCCCACCACGCAGGCAGCCAAAGCCGAGATGTCGTCTGCTGCGATGTCGCTCACACGCGCGGCTGCCCGCTGGAACAAGCTGCGATTGCCCTGCAGCACCAGAAACTGCTTGGGATGCTGAGCGCGCGACAGCGGCCACAGCCGGGTGCCACTGCCGCCAGCCATGACGACGGGCAGCACTTGGATGGGTTGTGTTGATTGCATGATCAGATCAAGAGTCGTAACCGTTGGGGTTCTGGCTTTGCCAGCGCCAGCTGTCCTCGCACATCGCACGCAGGTCACGCCGGCTTTGCCAGCCCAGCAGCTCGTGCGCAAGGCTCACATCGGCATAGCAAGCGGCCACATCGCCCGGGCGTCTGGCTGCGATGTCAAAGGGCACGGCGCGACCGCTGGCTTGCTCGAAGGCTCGCACCAGTTCGAGCACGCTATGCCCGCGTCCGGTGCCCAGATTAACCGTGATGCATGACGGCTTGTCGATCAGATGGCGCAACGCCGCCACATGGCCGTCGGCCAGGTCGAGCACGTGGATGTAATCGCGCACGCCCGTTCCATCGGGCGTCGGGTAGTCGTTGCCAAACACGGTGAGCCGCTCGCGCCGGCCCACCGCCACCTGGGCGATGTAGGGCATCAGGTTGTTGGGCGTGCCGCGCGGGTCTTCGCCGATCTCGCCGCTTTCATGGGCACCCACGGGGTTGAAGTAGCGCAGCAAGGCCAGGCTCAGATCAGGCCGGGCCCGCACCACATCGCGCAGGATCATCTCGCCCATCAACTTGGTCGCGCCGTAAGGGCTGGTGCTGCAAAGCGGCGAGTCCTCGCGCAGCGGCAGCGTCTCGGGCGTTCCGTACACGGTGGCACTGGAGCTGAAGACCATGTTCTTCACGCCGTGATCGCCCATCACGCGCACCACAGACATCAGTGCGCCGAGGTTGTTCTGGTAGTAATCGAGAGGCTTCGCACTGCTTTCGCCAACGGCTTTCAGCGCGGCGAAGTGGATCACGGCATCGATGTCGTGCCTGCCGAAGACAGAACCCAGCGCCGCCTGATCCAGCACGTCGATCTGCTCGAAGACCGGGGCGACACCGCTGAGCCTGTGCAAACGGTTCAAGACCTCGGGCGAGCTGTTGACGAAGTTGTCGACGCCCACCACCTCGAAACCTGCGGCCTGCAAGGCCAGCCAGGTGTGCGAAGCGATGTAGCCGGCCGCGCCAGTCAACAAGACTCGCGCCACCGTCATTGAATCGTGTAGCTCAATGAGCAGTTCGCAGTCTTGGCGGTGTAACTGTTCAGCTCCGACGTGGATTCAGAGCGTTCTTCTCGCTGGTAGCCACAACCCAGGGCGAAATGGCGGGCGATGGCGTACTGCAAACCCAGCGAATATCGGTTGACGATGTTCTTGCTGGTTTGGCCGCTCGTTTGATCCTGCGAACCATCCGAGCGGTTGTAGCCGGCGTTCAGGCTGATCTTGGAGCTCAGCAGATAAGTGACCCCGAGATTGGTCCAGTTCGTCACCGAGTTGTTGTCGACATACGTGCCGGTGACGCCACCGGTGGGTGTCGATCCCGTGGGCAGGAAAGTCGAATCCACACCCGTTTCACGGCTGAACGATCCGCGAAACTTCAGACGGCCGGTGGGTGAGTAGCTGGCACCGATGGCACCGGTCACTCGAGAGTTCGAGCCGCCTTGCGAATCGCTGTCGCCGTCGCCGATGCTGACCCTGGCGTCCACCGATGTCAGCGGTGACGGCGTCCACACGGCGGTCAGGTCGAGGTCGGTGCGGTTGTTGGTGTCATCGCCGCCGCTGGCCTGAGGTGTCTTGTCCTTCGTGAAGCGCACGCCCGTGCCCAGAACCACCGAGGCGCCCAGGCCGTACGTCAGCCCCAATCTCGCGACATCGCTGGTCGTGTCAGAAGACAGCGTTTGCGGCTGATCGGGGGATTTGATGGTTCGGTGTTCCAGGGCCCCCACCACAGACAGCGAGGACGTCAACTCGTACCTGGCCGAGGCGACGATCTGCTCGGTGGTTTCCACGAACTTGCCTGTGTCGGGCGTGGACAGCGAGCCGTAGTCGCCCTGGCTTTCGTTTCGCGAGTAGCTCAGCACCCCCGAAAGGCGGCCGATGGTCGCCCAGTCCAGCGCGCCCAGCACGCTGTAGCCGGTGAAGTTCAACTGCGACTGGTCGACGTAGTGGTTGTTCGTCACGGTCAGATTGCCGCGTACCCGCTGCCTGCCGAACGGCTGGTCCACGCCCGCAAAGATGGAGGTCGCCCAGATGTTGTCGCTTTGCGGGTTGTTGGCGCTCGATACCTTGAACAGGTTCGATTCGTGCGTGAAGGTTTCGCTCGCACCGAAGTAGTAGGGGCTGGTTTCGGCCAGCGCATAGCCACTTGGCAACAAAACCGCCGCCATCACCAGACCCCAGGACCCGACGAGCTTGCCACCGGCAGTTTTGAATCTCGACATGTCTGGCCTTTCAGTTGGATGCGCGGTGTACTGATGCGACAAAGCCTCGAAGGCTCGAGACTAGTAGGCTTTGCGATCGAAAAACACCAGCCGCACCGTTTTGGCGATGATCTGCAGATCAAATACGAGCGACCAGTTGCGCAGGTATTCCAGATCGTATTCGACGCGGGCCTGCATCTTTTCGATGGTTTCGGTTTCACCGCGCAGTCCATTGACCTGCGCCCAGCCCGTGATGCCCGGCTTGACCTTGTGTCGCACCATGTAGGCCTTGATGAGCCTGCGGTATTCCTCGTTGTGTGCCACCGCATGCGGCCTCGGGCCGACGATGCTCATGCGGCCTTGAAGCACGTTGATGAACTGCGGCAATTCATCGAGCGAGGTGCGCCGGATGAGAGCGCCGAACCGGGTGATGCGTGCGTCGTCTCGGGTTGCTTGCATCACCACTTCGCCATCGTCCACGGTGCGCATGGAGCGAAACTTGTAGACGATGATTTCTTCGCCCGCCAGACCGTTTCGGCGCTGCTTGAAGATGATGGGCCCGGGTGAACTCAACTTCACACCGATGGTCACCGCGATCAGCACCGGGGTGATCAGCACCAGGATGATGCTGGCCAGCACGATGTCGCTGACCCGCTTGAGCAGATCATTCGTGCCGGTGAAGGGTGTTTCGCAAATCCCGACCACCGGGATGCCGTTGATGTCGCGCAGTCGGCCTTGGATGATGCTGATGCCGAAGACATCGGGTACGTAAAAGAGCGAAGCCGTGGTTCCCTGGATCTGCTCGAGCAGCGCCACGATGCGTGGTTGCGAGCCCAGCGGCAAGGTGATGTAGACCTCGCTGATGCCGTTGTCGATGACGTACGAGGCCAGGCTGGCCAGCCCGCCCAGCCGTTTCATGTCCGGGGGCTCGTCTACACGCTCGTCGGTTCGGTCATCGAAGAATCCGACGAAATCCACGCCGTCATCGGGTCTGGCCGTGATGGCCCGAGACACCCTGATGCCCAGCCGTCCGGCGCCCACGACCACGGCACGGCGCCTCGCCTGCGGTCTGGCACTGTGCATCCTGCTGAACTGCTGCCCCACCCAGCACGCCAGAACCTGCACCACGGGCGTGGCCAGTGCCCAGGCCAGCAGCACGTTTTCCTCGAACAGATAGAAGCTGCTGGTGGCATAGGCGCACAGGGTGAGGATGAACAGCAGCGACACCCAAGACGACACGATGTCCACCGCGGAGCTGAGCAGCCCGTCGCGAAAACGGTTCGGCCCCGGAAAGGTCAGCGCAAACACCAGCAGGCACAAGGTGAGCTGCGGGCGGCCTATCGGCTCGTTCATCCACTGATTGGCAATGACGAACACCAGCACCGACAGGGTCGGCTCCAAGAACGCGGCCACCAGCGAGGTGATCGACTGCGGCGCGCTGTAAAACGTTCGCTTCTGTGATCTGTCTTCGAACATCTTTGCTGTGCTCTGGGGTCGTCGATGACGGCATAACCATGGGAGTGGATTGTGTCTTACCAGGCTGGCGCGGTGGGCTGTCTTGTCGATCTGTTTGCCCGGGCGGCGTGCCTACAATCTCGAGATGATCCGTGCCTTTCAGAAGTTGTTGGGTGCTGCTTTGGCGGCACGAATCTGCCTGCTGGTGAACCACGTCCTGCAGTCTGAGGCCGCTGCGGTCGAGCGTTTGCAGCTGCACCCGGGCAAGCGCATTGAAGTGCATTTGCGCTCGCTGCCGGTGGCTGACTGGTTGCCTGAGGCGATTGGCGTCGAGATCACCCGCGCCGGGCTCATCGAGTGGCTCGAGGCCTTTGACGGCGAGCCCGACCTGCGGGTGTCGATTGACGCCTCCAACCCGGCCAGAAGCATCGCCGATGCGTTCGGTGGCCAGCGCCCGGCGGTCGATGTGTCCGGCGATGCCGCACTGGCCGCCGATGTGGCCTGGCTGGTCGACAACCTGCGCTGGGATCTGCACGATGACCTGGCTCGTGTGGTCGGTGATGCGCCCGCGGCGGCCATCGTCCAGTTCGCTTCGGCCGCATCGGCTGGCCTGCGCGGTGCAGTCGATGCATTGATCGAGGCAGCGCAGCGCTTGCGCCGCATGGCCCAGGGCGAGTCCGGCGGCTCGGAGTTTCCGCCCCGATGAGGCATCTCGCGCGTCTTCTGTTCATCGTCTTCACGGTTTATCGCTACGGTCTCGACGAGCTGGCCCTGTCCAACTTCCGTCAGCGCTGGGTGCAGGTGCTGATTCGGGTCATCACCGCAAGCCGGCGGCTCGACATGCCGCGCGGTCAGCGCTTGCGGCTGGCGCTCGAGGGCCTTGGGCCGATCTTCGTGAAATTCGGTCAGGTGCTGTCGACGCGGCGCGACCTGATCCCACCGGACATTGCCGACGAACTCGCGCAGTTGCAAGACAACGTGCCGCCATTTCCCGCCGCCCAGGCACGTCAGCTGATCGAAAAGGCCTTCGGCAAGAGCATCGAGACCATGTTCGCCAGCTTCGAGGCCGAGCCGGTGGCCAGTGCTTCGATCGCGCAAGTTCATTTCGCCACGCTGCAAGACGGCCGCGAAGTTGCTGTCAAAGTGCTGCGGCCCAACATGCTGTCGGTGATCGACGACGACATCTCGCTGATGCGCACCCTGGCGCGCTGGATCGAGCGGCTGTCGGCCGATGGCAAGCGACTGAAGCCGCGCGAAGTGGTTGCCGAGTTCGACAACTACCTGCATGACGAGCTCGATCTGGTGCGCGAAGCCGCCAATGCCGCGCAGTTGCGTCGCAACATGGAAGGCCTGAAGCTGGTCATGGTGCCGGAGATGCATTGGGAGCTGTGCACCCAGACCGTGATCGTCATGGAGCGCATGAAAGGCATTCCGATCAGCCAGACGCAGCGGTTGCGCGATGCCGGCGTCGACATCCCGAAGCTCGCGCGCGACGGTGTCACCATCTTCTTCACGCAGGTGTTTCGAGACGGGTTCTTTCACGCCGACATGCACCCCGGCAACATTCAGGTGAGCGTCGCGCCCGACACCTTCGGCCGCTACATCGCGCTCGACTTCGGCATCGTGGGCACGCTGACCGAGTTCGACAAGGAATACCTGGCGCAAAACTTCATCGCCTTTTTCAGGCGTGACTACAAGCGGGTGGCCGAGTTGCATCTGGAGTCCGGCTGGGTTCCAGAAGGCACCCGCGTGGATGAACTCGAAGGCGCGATCCGCGCGGTGTGCGAGCCGCATTTCGACCGGCCCTTGAAGGACATCTCGCTGGGCCAGGTTCTGTTGCGGCTGTTCCAGACATCAAGGCGCTTCAACGTCGAGATCCAGCCCCAGCTGGTGTTGCTGCAAAAAACGCTGCTCAATGTCGAGGGGCTGGGCCGCCAGCTCGATCCGGATCTGGACTTGTGGGCCACGGCCAAGCCTTTCCTCGAGCGCTGGATGAACGATCAGATCGGCTGGCGGGGCTTTCTCGGCCGGCTCAAGAACGAGGCTCCGCGCTATGTGCAGCTGTTGCCCGAGCTGCCACGCTTGTTGCATCGGGCCTTGCAGCCGCGCTCGAGCGGCGATCATCGGTCGATGGAGGCGCTGATGCTCGAGCAGCAGCGTACCAACCGGCTGCTCCAGACCATCGTGTGCGTGGCGCTGGGTTTTCTCTTGGGCGTGGTGGCCATGCAAGTGCTGGTCTACCTGGCGCCGCGCTGACCGGGTGCCTCTAAAACGTGCTCAAACTCGCCCTTATAATGCAATTTTTCCTTATGAATCAAAGGCTTAGTGATGCCAATCTACGCCTACCGCTGTGAATCCTGCGGTCACTCGAAAGACGTCCTTCAGAAGATTTCGGACCCTTTGCTCACGGTGTGCCCCGTCTGCGGTGCGGACAGCTTCAAGAAGCAGGTGACGGCAGCCGGCTTCCAGCTCAAGGGCTCAGGCTGGTACGTGACCGACTTCCGTGGCGGTGCGGCAGCGGCTCCAGCCGAGAGCGGCCCTGGCGGCGCCAAGCCAGCCGCCGGCCCGGGCGGCGAGCCGTCAGCGTCTCAGGACAAGCCCGCAAGTACCGAAGCCGCCACATCAAGCACCGCAGCTTCGGCGCCTGCCGCGCCGTCAGCACCAGCCTCGGGCGGGACTTCCGGCACCCCTGGCGCTTCGACATGAGCGGCGCCGAGCGCCAGCGCCCGTTTCAAGGATCGATGTGAAGAAATACCTGCTCGCCGGCCTGCTCGTGTGGCTGCCTCTGGCCGTCACTTTCTGGGTGCTGCATTCGGTGCTCGGCCTGCTCGATGGCCTGTTCGCCTGGGCGCTTGGGGCCTCGCAGGCGGTGTTGCCACAGGCTGCCCATTCGACGCTGGAGTCGCTCAAGCAGATCCCCGGGCTCGGCGTCATCGTGATGGTGATCGGCTTGCTGATGACGGGTGTGTTCGCCACCAACATCGCAGGCCAATGGGCGCTGACCCAAGGCAGCCGGCTGCTCAACAAGATTCCCATCGTCAAGTCCATCTACAGCTCGGTCAAGCAGGTGTCAGACACCTTGTTTTCGAGCAGCGGCAACGCCTTTCGCGAAGCGGTGCTGGTGCAATACCCGCGGCAAGGCGCGTGGACGATTGCCTTCGTGACCGGCCGCCCAGGTGGCGAGGCGGCCACGCACCTGCCTGGCGACTACATCAGCATCTATGTGCCCACCACGCCGAACCCGACTTCCGGCTTTTTCCTGATGGTGCCGCGATCCGATGTGATCGCGCTGGCCATGAGTGTTGACGAGGCCTTGAAGTACGTGATCTCGATGGGCGTGGTGGCGCCGGCCGCCGCGCAAGGTCACACACCCAATACGCAGGGTTGATCGCGACTGCCGCGAACACCCACGATCAGTTTCTGGAGCAAAACGATGAGAACAACATATTGCGGGCTGGTCAACGAGGCCCTGCTGGGCCAGACCGTGACCCTCATGGGCTGGGCGCACCGTCGTCGCGACCACGGTGGCGTCATCTTCATTGACCTGCGCGACCGCGAAGGTCTGGTGCAGATCGTGTGCGACCCCGACCGCCCCGACATGTTCAAGACCGCCGAGGTGGTTCGCAACGAGTTCTGCCTGAAGATCACCGGCAAGGTGCGTGCGCGCCCCGCAGGTACCGAAAACGCCAACCTGACCAGCGGCAAGATCGAAGTGCTGTGCCTCGAACTCGAGGTGCTCAACGCCAGCGTCACGCCGCCGTTCCAGATCGACGACGAGAACCTCTCCGAGACCACCCGCCTCACACACCGCGTGCTCGACTTGCGTCGGCCGGTGATGCAAAAGAACCTGATCCTGCGCTACCGCGTGGCCATGGAGGTGCGCAAGTTTCTTGACGAGCAGGGCTTCATCGACATCGAAACCCCGATGCTCACCAAGAGCACGCCCGAAGGCGCGCGCGACTACCTGGTGCCCAGCCGCGTCAACGAAGGCATGTTCTTCGCGTTGCCGCAAAGCCCGCAGCTCTTCAAGCAGTTGCTGATGGTGGCTGGCTTCGACCGCTATTACCAGATCACCAAGTGCTTCCGCGACGAAGACCTGCGCGCCGATCGCCAGCCCGAATTCACCCAGATCGATATCGAGACCAGCTTCCTCACCGAAGAAGAAATCCGCCCGATGTTCGAGGGCATGATCCGCAAGGTGTTCAAGAAGACGATGGACGTCGATCTGCCCGAATACCCGGTGATGAAGTACGCCGAGGCGATGCACCGCTTTGGCTCGGACAAGCCCGACTTGCGCGTGAAGCTCGAGTTCACCGAGCTCACCGACGTGATGACTGACGTCGACTTCAAGGTGTTCAGCACGCCGGCCACCACCGTGGGCGGTCGCGTGGTCGCGCTGCGTGTGCCCCAAGGCGGCGAGATGAGCCGCGGCGAGATCGACGCGTACACCGAGTTCGTCAAGATCTACGGTGCCAAGGGGCTGGCATGGATCAAGGTCAATGACGCTGCCAAGGGCCGCGAGGGCCTGCAAAGCCCCATCGTCAAGAACCTGCACGACCGCGCCGTGGCGCAGATCATGGAGCGCACCGGCGCGCAGACCGGCGACTTGCTGTTCTTCGGCGCCGACAAGGAAAAAGTCGTCAACGACGCCATCGGCGCGTTGCGCGTGAAGATCGGGCACAGCGATTTCGGCCGCAGCCACGCTCTGTTCGACGACGTGTGGGCGCCACTGTGGGTGGTGGACTTCCCGATGTTCGAGTACGACGAGGACGGCCAGCGATGGAACGCCACGCACCACCCGTTCACCGCGCCGAAAGATGGTCACGAGGACTACATGGACACCGACCCGGGCAAGTGCATTGCCAAGGCCTACGACATGGTGCTCAACGGCTGGGAGCTCGGCGGCGGTTCGGTGCGCATTCACCGCGCCGATGTGCAAAGCAAGGTGTTCAGCGCGCTCAAGATCGGACCCGAGGAAGCTCAGCTCAAATTCGGCTTCCTGCTCGACGCGCTGCAGTACGGCGCGCCGCCGCACGGCGGTCTGGCGTTCGGTCTTGATCGTCTGGTCACGCTGATGACCCGCGCTGAAAGCATCCGTGACGTGATTGCCTTCCCGAAGACACAGCGCGCGCAGTGCCTGTTGACGGGCGCGCCAAGCGCCGTCGACGAGAAGCAGATGCGCGAGTTGCACATCCGCTTGCGCAACGCGCAGGCTGCGGCCGGCAACGCGAGCTGAACCCGACATGGCTGCCAGAGGCAAGGGCCGCACGCCGGAGGTCTTCGAGCTGCGGAGCGCTGCGATGACGCTGGTCGTCGTGGCATTGCAGACCACCGACATGGCCGCCATCGAGCGCGAGTTGACCGCGCGCTTTGCTGGCACGCCCGACATGTTCAGCCATGACCCGGTGGTGATCGACGTGTCGCAGGCCGAAGGCGATCCGCTCGCGCTCGACTACGCCAGGCTCGCCGAGCTGCTGCGGCGCTTCAACATGGTGGCTGCTGCCGTGCGCGGTGGCTCGCCCGAGCAGATGGCCGCCGCACTCAAGGTGGGCCTGGGCGAGGCACCCGAGGCGGTGGTGCATGCACCGCGTGCAGCGCTACCCGTCGAGGCGGTCGAAGGTGCCGAGCCAGTGCTTGAAGAACCCGCAGATCCCGTCATCGCATCAGAGATTGCCGCACCGCCATCCGCTGAAGTGCCAAGCGAGCAGTCCGTGGCCGCTGCTACCACCCTGATCATCGAACGCCCGTTGCGCTCGGGGCAGCAGGTGTACGCCCGTGGCGGTGATCTGGTGGTGCTGGGGACGGTCAATTTCGGTGCCGAGCTGATCGCCGACGGCAGCATCCACGTCTACGGGCCCTTGCGTGGCAAGGCCATTGCTGGTGCTCGCGGCAACACGTCAGCGCGCATCTTCAGCACCTGCATGGAGCCCGAGCTGATATCGATTGCCGGCACCTACCGCACCACCGACAACCCGCTGCCTGCCGAAGTGATCGGCCAACCAGCGCAGATTCGACTTGACGCCGAGCGGCTGGTCTACGAGCCGCTGGCCTGACCAGCCTTCACCCACTTCTTCTCTTTCGTTTCAAGGATCTTTGCCCATGTCCAGAATCATCGTCGTGACCTCCGGCAAGGGAGGCGTCGGCAAGACCACCACCAGCGCCAGCTTCGCCGCCGGCCTCGCTCTGCGCGGCCACAAGACTGCGGTCATCGATTTCGACGTCGGCCTGCGCAACCTCGACCTCATCATGGGCTGCGAGCGCCGCGTGGTCTATGACCTGATCAACGTCATCCACGGCGAGGCCGGACTGAACCAGGCGCTGATCAAGGACAAGCAGTGCGACAACCTGTTTGTGCTGGCCGCCTCGCAAACGCGTGACAAGGATGCGCTCACCCTCGAAGGCGTCGAGCGGGTGCTCGAGGAACTCGCCGGCATGGACTTCGAGTACATCGTGTGCGATTCGCCGGCCGGCATCGAGACCGGCGCGCTGATGGCGATGCACTTTGCCGACGATGCGATCGTGGTGACCAACCCCGAGGTCTCGTCGGTGCGCGACTCGGACCGCATCCTGGGCATGCTCAACAGCAAGACCCGGCGCGCCATCGAAAAGAAGGCACCGGTGCAAGAGCACCTGCTGATCACGCGCTACAACCCGAACCGCGTCGAAGACGGCCACATGCTCAGCCTCAAGGACATCCACGACATCCTGCGCGTGCGCATGATCGGCGTGATCCCTGAGTCCGAGTCGGTGCTCGATGCATCCAACCAAGGCGTGCCGGCGATTCATCTCAAGGGCACCGACGTGTCCGAGGCCTACCAAGACGTGATCACCCGCTTCCTGGGCGAAGAAACCCCGCTGCGCTTCGTCGATGCGGTCAAGCCCGGGTTCTTCAAGCGTCTTTTCGGGGGGAAGTGAGCGATGGGCTTTCTGTCCTTTTTTCTGGGTGAAAAGACCAAGACCGCCAATGTGGCCAAGGAGCGGCTGCAGATCATCCTGGCCCACGAACGCAACGGCCGCACCCGCGCGCCCGACTACCTGGTCGACCTGCAGCGCGAGCTGCTCGCGGTGATCTCCAAGTACGTCTCGGTCAGCCCCGGCGACATCAAGGTCGAAGTCGAGCGCCAGGGTGACCTGGAGGTGCTGCAGGTCAAGATCGAGCTGCCTGAGGCGGCGCGGTGACGACCATGAGCGGGCCGTCCATCGCGTTGGTGTCGGTTCACTACTATCCCGACTATCAACGCCGCAACCTGCGCGAGATCGAACGTCTCAAACGAGTCGTTCGGATCGATCGGCATGTGGGCGTGCTGAATGGCGGGTCTGAGTCGATCGAAGGAATTTCCGACTCCAACACTCGGTGGGTACGACACGATAACGAGGGTCAGGAGTTCGGTGCGTATCAGCGGGGACTCGACGTGCTGCTTGAGGGCAACCGGCCTGACTGGGTGATCTTCATGAATGACACCCTGGGTACGCACGCGCGGTTGCCAAATGGCGTGTTGCGACGCCTGAGGTGGGCGATCAGATCATCAGGCTGTGTCTTGCCCAGTGTGACTGGCATCGTGGACAACCAGTTCCAGTCAGTTCAAATTCGAGGTCATCGCGGTAGCCGCCACGTGCGCAGCCACGCCTTGGCGCTCAACCAGCAGGCCATCAAGACCCTGGATGGCCGAATTCGGGTTCCTCATATCGACTCGCTGGTAGCCGGTGGGTGTACCTCGCAGACGTTCTTCTCTGAGGACTGCGACCCCAATCTGCAGCTTCGGTTGCTCAGTTTTCTGTTTGAACCCGGCCCATACAAGTGGTATCGCGCCACGCCACTAACGGCCGACAACTGTGCCGCAATGTCCCGCAAGGCCCAAGCCATTCTGCAGGAGTACTACCTGTCCTTTCGACTGGAGAGCGCCTCGTCGATCTTCATCGACCTGCGAGCCTCGACCTTGCCCGACAAGGTTCGAGACGCCATCGAAACTCAATGGTTTTTTACAACGAGCCGGGGCTCGATTCGCGAGGCTCGTTGATCTGTCCAGGATACCTGGCCAACCACTTCGCGGCGAGCTTGGACCAGCGCCACTTGCTCGCCGCAGCCCGACCCGCCTTCGACATCGACCAGGCCAGCTCATGGTCGGTGGCCAGTCGGTCGAGGCACTCGGCGATGCCTGTGGTGATGTGCTCGACCGACGTGGGCGCGATCAGGAAGCCTGTGCGCGCATGGTCGATCAGCAGTGCCGGGCCGCCCCAGTCCAGGCACACGGGCGGCAGGCCTGCCGCCATGGCTTCCTGGATGACGATGCCGTTGGAGTCTTCCAGGCTGGGCAGGACCATGCCGCGATAGTCGGGCAGCGTTTTCAGGAAGTCGTCCTGCGACGCGTACCAGTCGAGGAAACGCACTCTGCGTTCCAGCCCCAGCCGCTGGACCAGCGCCCGACAGGTTTCCAGCTGGGGGCCGCGGCCCACGATGTCGACGCAGACATCGTTATGAGTCTTGGCCAGCGCCTCGATGACGAGATGCGTGCCCTTGAAGAAAACCAGCCGTCCCACATGGATGAACCGCAGATTCACGCCCTCATGCGTGATTCGCGGCCGATCGAGCAGTTCGTCCTTGATGCCGCAATCGAGCGTCTGTTGAAGAATTTTTTCTGGGCAACCGGCGGCTCGCAATGAAACGAGACTGCGCTCGCCACCCGCGACCAGGATCTGATCGGCCTGCTTGAGACCACCCGGGCGCCAGCGATTGAGCCGCTGCAGCGGCAGGTGCGTGATCCGGCGCAGCTTGGCCGACAGGCTTTCATGCGATCTGAAGATGGGCGGGTAGTAAATGTTGCCGTTGATCGGGCCGAACACGTTGGTGTGCCGAGTCGACAAGATGCGCGGCACCACCGGTGAATTGGGCTCGACCTGGTGGATGACGACCTGGCCTTGATCCCCGCGATCCCTGGCGATTTGCTCGGCCAGACGCACGGCACCAACCCCAAACCAGACGTTGACCAACATGCGAAACACGACGCTGCGCCACAGAAAAATGGCCAAGGCCGAGTCCTCGACGAAGAAGACGTCTTTCAGACCCAGGCGCGCCACCTCGGCCCGGTTGCGTGCGTGGGTGATCTGCAGCGTGTCGGGGTGCAGCTTCTTGAGTTCCTGAAAGCTCTGCAAAGCCTTGATGGCTTCGCCGCCCATTTGCTCGGAAACGTTGGGTGCGATCAGAATCAGTAGCAAGTTCGCAGTCATGGAATTCCCGCCGGGCGCATGGAGCGCGACGATAACGGCGGTACCGCAGCCAAGCCAGCACATGACCCGCTTTTTCAACGCCGACGGAAATCCCGCCTTGTCGAAACCACCCGCATTCAAGATCCCCGAATCGGTCCTTGTCGTCATCCACACCGCCGATTTGCAGGTACTGCTCATCGAGCGCGCTGATCGCCCGGGGTTCTGGCAAAGCGTCACTGGCTCCAAGGACTTCGTGGACGAACCCGGCCAAGCCGCTGCGATCCGCGAGGTGGCCGAGGAAACCGGCATCGTTGTCGGATCGCACGGTGTGCCGCGCTCGCATCTGCGAGACTGGGGCATGCGCAACGTGTACGAGATCTACCCCGTGTGGCGGCACCGCTATGCGCCCGGGGTGACGCACAACACCGAGCAGGTATTCGGTCTGCAGGTGCCTCGCGACATCGCCATCACGCTGGCGCCGCGCGAGCATGTGCGCTACGAATGGCTGCCGTGGCGCGAGGCGGCCGACCGCTGCTTTTCACCTTCGAACGCCGAAGCGGTGCTGCAACTTCCGCGCTTCGCGCAGGTGTGATGCGGACCCATCTGGCGCATCCGGTCGCGCCGGCGCACCCCGGCGACGATGTGTTGCGTGTGGCCACCTACAACATCCACAAGGGCGTGCGTGGCGTGGGTCCGCGGCGTCGGCTCGAGATCCACAACCTGGCGCTGGGCATCGAAGCGCTCGACGCCGATCTGGTGTTCTTGCAGGAAGTGCGCAGCTCCAACCGGCAAGAAGCGCTGCAGTTTCCCGACACGCACATCGGCTGGCCCCGCATGCCGCAGGCCGACTACGTGGCGCCCGAGGGCTACGAGGTCGCCTACCGCACCAACGCCTACACCCGCCACGGCGAGCATGGCAACGCGTTGTTGTCGCGCTGGCCGCTGGGCGAGATCCAGCACCACGACGTGTCCGACCACCGCTTCGAGCAGCGCGGGCTGCTGCACGTGCCGGTGCAGTGGAACGGCACGCTGGTGCACGCCATCGTGGCGCATCTGGGGCTGATGCACTCGAGCCGCGTGCGGCAGGTCGAGCGCATCGCGGCTTTCATTGCCGCTCATGTGCCGCCGGGCGAGCGGCTGGTGCTCGCAGGCGACTTCAACGACTGGGGCGAACGGCTCGACGCGCCGATTCGCCACATGGGTCTCACGTCGGCTCAGCCGCACGGCCACTCGCCGCCGCGCACCTTCCCGTCGCGCGTGCCTTTCTTTTCGCTCGACCGGGTCTACACCCGCGGGCTGCGCTGCGTCGACCTGCACGTGCCGCGGGGCAGCGCCTGGGCGCGCATGTCCGACCACCTGCCGCTGGTGGCCGAGCTGCGGCTGGTCTGATGGCCGAACGCGATCCGTCGGCCCGGGCTGAAGCGGCCTCGCGATCTGCGCTGCGTCAACTCTGGCATGTGGTGCCGCGGCCGATTTTCAGTGGCGGCAACACGGTGCGGCTGCTGCGAGGCGGTGATGCGCTGTTTCCCGCCATGGTCGAGGCGATCGCCGCAGCGCGTCACGAGGTCTGCCTGGCCACCTATATCTTTCATGACGATCACAGCGCCGATGCCGTGGCCGAGGCGCTCGTGGCCGCGGCAAGGCGCGGCGTGGTGGTCAAGGTGGTGCTGGACGGCTTTGGCACCCTGGGCCGACTCACGGGCTTGAGGCAACGCCTGAACGACGCCGGCGTGCAACTGACGGTCTACCGGCCCATCGACCGCTGGTGGAACTGGCTGCAGCCTGGCCAGCTGCGCCGGCTGCACCTCAAGCTGTGCGTGATCGATGCCGAGGTGGGCTTTGTCGGCGGCATCAACCTCATCGATGACCGCTTTGACATCCACCACGGCCTGAGCGAGCAGCCGCGGCTGGACTTCGCGGTGCGCCTGAGCGGACCGGTGGTCGCGCCCGTGCATCAGGCCACGCTGGCGGCCTGGACGCGCGCTCACCTCGGACACTCCCTCAAGCAAGAAGCGCTGGCCATCGCGCGCGGCGTTCAGCCGATGTCGCGCATGAGGAGGCTGTTGAAGCGGCTGCGCATGTCGCCAGGGCGCGGCATGCAGGTGATGCCGGGCGAGTTGAGCGCGATGCGCGCGGCCTTCGTGCTGCGCGACAACCTGCGCCAGCGCCGCACCATCGAGCGCAGCTACATCGACGCGATCCGCCTGGCGCAAACGCGCATCGATCTGGTGTCGTCTTACTTTTACCCCGGACATTCATTTCGGCGGGCCTTGCAGCAGGCCGCCCGGCGCGGCGTGAAGGTGCGGCTGTTGCTGCAGGGCAAGCTCGATTACCGAATTGCCGGTATGGCGGCGCGCGCGCTGTATGACGAGATGCTGGGCGAGGGCGTGCACATCTACGAGTACACGCCGGCCTTCCTGCACGCCAAGGTGGCGGTGATCGACGACGACTGGGCCACCGTGGGCAGCTCCAACATCGATCCGCTGTCGCTGCTGCTCAACCTTGAGGCCAACGTGATCGTGCGCGATGCGGGCTTTGCCGCCGAACTGTCAGCGCAGTTCGAGGCGGCGCTGGCCGCCTCGACCGAGATCGACCCGTCACAGAAGTACCGCCCCGGCCTACTCGGCGCGCTGCGCCGCGGCGTGGTGGCGTGGATCGCGCATGTGTACCTGCGGGTGGCGGGGTCGACGGGGCGTTATTGAGCCGCCAGCCCATTCGAGCCCTCGCCGAGATCGCATCTGGCCGGCGCAGTGCAGTGGGCTGCCCGGCGCTCTGATAGTTCATCCGCAGCGGGCGGCCGCTCAGCGCTGGGTGTAGCCGCGTGCGTCCATGCAGGCTTCGGTCGCGCGGTTGAATGCGCCGCTGCTGCCCATTGCATTGCGCTGGGTGGATGCCCAACGGTTGCAATCTTGGCGATCGGCTTCGGTCTGCTGTGCGCTTTGACCGTGGCGCGGGTAGATGATGGGCTCGGGTGCCGCGCTCGTGGCGCTCTGGCTGTAGACCACCACGGGCGCTTCGCGGTAAACCACCACCGGTGGCGGCTGCCTGTAGATGACCACCGGCGCGGGCTCGACCCAGCCGCAGCCCGGCCTTGCCTGCCGTGTGGACAAGCCCTGCGCCGGGGTTTCAGCCGCTACATTTGCGGCTCACTCAAGGATCCCCCATGGCACCGGCACGCACGCCAAAGACAGCGTTGTTCATCCATCAGGCCAGTGCGCGGCGGCTGTCGCGCCACAGGCTGCGGTAGCCCGCATGGCCGGCGTGCAGCCAGCCGCAGCGCTGGCTGCGGGTGCCAGCGAGAGTGCCACGGCCGCTTGCGTGGTCGGCGTCGACTTCACCAGCCGGCCCACCGCGCGCAAGCCCATCGTGGTGGCGCTGGGTCGCTTCGATGGCCATGCCGTGCGGCTCGACGCGCTGCACTTGCACGGCAGCTTTGATGGCTTGCGCGGCTGGTTGCGCACGCCGGGTGACTGGGTCGGCGCGTTCGATCTGCCTTTCGGTTTGCCACGCGAGCTGGTCACCACCTTGGGCTGGCCCACCGAGTGGCTGCCCCTGATGCGGCACTACGCGTCGCTGTCGCGCGAGCACATCCGCGACACCTTTGCGTCGTTTTGCGATGCGCGCCCAGCCGGCGGCAAGTTCGCGCACCGCGCCTGCGACAAGCCGGCCGGCTCGTCGCCTTCGATGAAGTGGGTCAACCCGCCGGTGGCCTACATGCTGCACGCGGGCGTTCCCTTGCTGCTCGATGCGGGCGTGCACCTGCCGGGGCTCCACGCTGGCGATGCCACACGGGTGGCGCTCGAAGGCTATCCCGGCCTGCTCGCGCGAGAGGTGCTGGGTCAGCGTTCGTACAAGGCCGACGACCGCGCCCGGCAAACGCCCGAGCGGCTGATCGCCCGCAAGGACTTGGTCGACGCGCTCGAGCAGGGTCGCACCCGACTGGGCGTGCGCTTGCGACTGAGCCACGCGCAGCGCGATGCGCTGGTGGACGATGCCAGCGGTGACAGGCTCGATGCGGTGCTGTGCATGCTGCAGGCCGCGTGGGCGCGCTCGCAGCCGGCTTATGGCCAGCCGGCCGATGCCGATGCGCTCGAAGGCTGGATCGTCAGCGCCGGGGTGCCGTGAGCTGCCTTTCAAGCCCTTACAGTACCCTCAACAGTATCGTTCAAGGCCCTCCGCGGCGCGTGCCGATGGACATGGGCCCACTCCCGCTGATTTGCCAACTCTCAGGAGATCCTGAATGAAATCTTTCACCCAACGTTGTCTGGCCGCAGTGGCCATGCTGCTGTCGCTGAGCTGCATGCCGGTGTTTGCCGATGATTTGGCCGACATCAAGGCGCGCGGCGAGTTGCGCCACCTGGGCATCAACTACGCCAACTTCGTCACCGGTGCGGGCGATGGCTTCGATGTCGAACTGGTGCAGGGCTTTGCCAAGCACATCGGGGTCAAGTACAAGCTGGTGCCCACCGACTTCGTCAGCGTCATCCGCGACCTGCTGGGCAAGGACGTGGTGCGCCAGGGCGATCAGGTCAATTTGCAGGGCGACTTCCCGGTCAAGGGCGACATGATCGCCACCGGCTTTACCGTGCTGCCGTGGCGCGAGAAGGTGCTGCTGTATTCGGCACCCACCTTCCCGTCGCAGGTGCTGCTGGTGGCACGCGCTGATTCGCCCGACAAGCCCATCAAGGGCAGTGCCGATCTGGATGCCGACATCGCCGAGACCAAGGCCATGATCGGCAGCAAGAGCGTGCTGGTGATGGAAAAGACCTGCCTGGATCCGGCCAACTACGGGCTCAAGGGCAAGGGGATCGATCTGCGCACGTACACCAAGAGCGCCAACCTCAACGAGATGGTGCCCGCGCTGATCAAGGGCGATGCCGACTTCTCGCTGCTCGACGTGCCCGATGCCATCCTCGACCTGGAGCGCTGGGCCGGCAAGATCAAGGTGATCGGCCCGATTTCTGGCCACCAGGAGCTCGCGGCGGCCTTTCCCAAGAACTCTCCCGATTTGCGGCGCGCGTTTGACGACTACCTCCTTCGTTTGAAGGCCGATGGCAGTTACGACAAGCTGGTCGACAAGTACTACCCCGGTATCCGGCGCTACTTCCCGGACTTCTTCGCCGGCAAGCGCTGATTCACCGACACGAAGATGCACTGGCTTGAAACGCGATCGCGGGGTCGATGGGCACTCCTCATCGCCGGGGTTTTCTGCGCCTATCTGGTGGTGTTGCTGGTCAACGCATTCGATGACCGTGATGATCTCCGGCATGCCGCCGAGCGGCGGCTGATCGCCGAAAGCCAACGGCGCACCGATGCGCTGAGTCATCTGGCCAGTGACCGCATCCATCTGGCGCGGCGCCTGACCGAGCTCAACGAGCTCAACACCTACCTCACCAGCAAGGCGCTGGGCATGTCGCCGATGTACGGACTGAGCGTCGCCCTGGATGCGCTGGAGCGTCGGTTGCACGAGCACGTGATCGGTGACAAGCTGACGGCTGAGGGCACGCGCTTCCTGTTGTTCACACGGGTGGTCATCTTTGACGAATCGGCGCGTGTGCTGGCTGACTCCGGTGCCGGTACCGCGATGCCAGCCGGCCTGACGCCGGGCAGCGCCAGCGCTGAAGGTTCTTCCATTGAGCGGGGCCCGGACGGCCCATTCATGGTGACCCGGGTGCCGGTGATGTTCAAGGACCAGTTCAGCGGCTCGCTGGTCGCCTTGACCGACGTCGGTGAGATCCACCGTCGGCTGATGCAGCCCGACCCGGTCGACGATTACCGCGAGACCTTGTTGTCGCTTGACGGTCTGGAGATCGTGCCTGCTGGTCAGGCGGCTCGGTTCCCTCCCGAGCTGGCAAAGTCGATTGCCCGACTGCCCGAAAACCAGACCATGCGGCTGGCTGAGCTGGCCGGGGCTGGCGAGCTGGGCAACTTTGTCGCCATCGTCACGACCGTGACCGATATGCCTGCACGGCTGGTGACCACGCAGCCGCTGTCCGGCATTGAAGGCACCGCGGCGTCGTCGGCCTTCCTGTACTCGATGGCCGTGTTTCCCGCCATCTTGCTGTTGCTGGCTGTTCGATTCAATCGATTGCAAACCCGCACCAGTGAGCTGCAGCGCGAGGCGCTGTTCGCCGATGCACAACGTCGCGCGCTGCAAGGTCGCAACGAGTTGATGTCAGAAGACATACGCCGGCGTGAGGCACTCGAGATCGAGCTGGCAGCCTATCGCGATCACCTCGAAGACCTGGTCAAGCAGCGATCGGGCGAGCTCACACGGCTGTTCGACGCGCTGCCGGACCTGTACTTTCGGGCTTCGCGCGACGGCACCGTCTTGGAGTGCCGCGCCGGCCGTCCCGAAGACCTGCTGATGCCGGTCGAGGCCTCGCTGGGCCAGCGCATGCAGGACTTCTTGCCGCCCGATGTGGCCAGCCTGTTCGTCCAGGCCTTGAACCAGCTCGAGTTCGGCGCCGACCAGCTGGTGATCGAATACCAGCTGCAACTCAAGCGCGGCGAGCAGCACTTCGAGGCCCGCATGTTGCCGCTGGGCGCTGACCAGTTGGTGGTGGTGGTGCGCAATGTGACCGACCGCCACGAGGTCGATGCAGCGCGCGAGCACAACCGGCTCGAGACCGAGCGCCTCGCGCGGCTAAAGAGCGAATTCCTGATGAACATGAGCCACGAGATCCGCACCCCGCTCAATGCGGTGCTGGGGCTGGCCCAGATAGGCGCCCGCACAGCACCCGACGAGGCGGCGCGCGGGGCCTTCAAACCCATCGAGGTGGCCGGGCACCACCTGCTCGACATCGTCAACGACATCCTTGATTTCTCGAAGCTCGAGGCCGGCAAGCTGTCCATCGAGCATGCGGTCTTTGCGCTCGAGCCGCTGATCCAGTCGGCCGCAAGCCTGGTCGCCGGCCGCGCCCAGGCCAAGGATCTCGAGTTGCGTGTCGAGCTGGCCGGCGGGTTGCCCGAATGGGTCGATGGCGATGAACTGCGGCTCAAGCAGGTGCTGGTCAATTTGTTGTCCAACGCCGTCAAGTTCACCGAGCGTGGCGGCATCACGCTGCGCGTCACGCATGGCGAAGACGGCGTGACCTTCAACGTGAAAGACACCGGCATAGGTATCTCGCCCGAGCAGGTCGAGAGCCTGTTCAAGCCCTTCGCGCAGGCCGACGTGTCGACCACGCGGCGCTTTGGCGGCACCGGCCTGGGCCTGTCGATCAGCCACGATCTGGCCACCCTCATGGGCGGCGGCATCGAGGTGCGCAGCCAGGTTGGCCAGGGCAGCGAGTTCATCCTGAGCCTACCGCTCGCCGTTGCCGCAGCCCCCAGTGCGACAGCGATCCAGGCAGCGCCCGACGGGCAGCGGCTGCGCGGGCTGCGCGTGCTGGCCGCCGAGGACAACGAGGTCAACTGTCTGGTGCTCGGGAGCATGCTCGAGTACGAAGGCGCCGAGGTCGTGTTCGTGTCCAACGGCCAGGAAGCCGTCGACGCCATGCAAAAAAGCGATGCCGCTGGCTATCACGCGGTGCTGATGGACGTGCAGATGCCGGTGATGGATGGACTCGAGGCCACGCGGCGCATCACGGCGCTCCACACCGGCGTGCCGGTGATCGGCCTGACCGCCCACGCTCTGGAGGAAGAGCGAGCGCGCTGCCGCGACGCCGGCATGGTCGCCCACGTGGCCAAGCCGGTGGAGATCGGCGAACTGGTGGCGGTGCTGCAGCGATGCGCGCAGCACTTCCAGGGCTGACCACTAAACTCGCGGCATGCAAGGGTTCCGGCACCAACGACGATGGACAGCATGGCTGGCCGCATGGGTCATGCTGATCGCCTCGCTCTCGCCGACGCTTTCACAGGCCTTTGACGGCAAGTCGGGCAGCCTGTGGCTCGAGGTGTGCAGCTCGCTTGGTGCGGGCTCGCCGGTGCTGGTCGATGTGCCCGACCCGCAGCCTTCGCCGCAGTCATCGCTGATGCACAGCCTGGAGCACTGCCCTTACTGCTCATTGCAAAGCGTGGCGATCGCACCCGCGCCCACGCCAGCCAAGCTGAGCCTGCTGCCATTGACCTTCGAGGTGCCGCTGCTTTTTCTGGCCGCGCCGCACACCTCTCACGCGTGGCGACACGCGCTGTCTCGAGGACCGCCCTCGATCGCTTGAGTTCCGGTTGTCTCCGAGCCATGGCAGTTGCTGCCCACAGGCCGTGAGCGACCGCTAGCACTGACCCCGAAGCCCCCGCAGGGCCGGGCGTCGTTTGCCGATGCAAGCCGCACTGCATTTGTCAGCGCGCGAGCCATCGGTTCTGGCCGGCGAGCCCTCGCTGCCGCCGGCCGCTGGAACTTTCAAGGACTGTCGACATGACCTCGCCTTTGCGCCACCGCGCGCCATCGAACTTTGTTTTCAACGCCTCATTCATGGCGGCATTCGCCGCCTGCACGGCGAGCGCCGCCGCACAGGAGGCGGCATCAGGCGCCGCACCAGACGCGGCATCCACCACCCAGCTCGAGCGCGTCGTCGTGACGGCCACCCGCTCTGACACCCGGCTGCAGGACATGCCCTTGCACACCACCGTGATCACGCAAGAGGACATCCGCCGCGCGCCGGGGCAGACGCTGGACCAGGTGCTGCGCAACGTGCCCGGGCTGCTGGTGCCCGGAGCGCCCTTCTATGTGACCGACCCGACGGGGCAGAACATCAAGTTCCGCGGCATGGACAAGAAGGTGCTGGTGCTGCTGGACGGCGTGCCCATGCTCGACCCCTTCTTCGGCACCATCCAGTGGTTCAAGGTGCCGTTGAGTTCGGTCGAGCGCGTGGAAATCGTGCGCGGAGGCGGCTCCAGCCTGTGGGGCAATCTGGCCGTGGGCGGCGTCATCAACATCATCACCAGACGCGCCACCACCGATTCGGGTGAGGCGACTTTCAGCGTCGCCAGCCGCGGCACTCAGAGCGTTGCGATCAGCAAGAACTTCGTGCTGTCGGACGCCCTGAGCCTGAGCCTGTCGGCCGACCGGCTGCAGACCGACGGTTACAACACCGCTGGGAGCAGCACGCGTGCGGCTTACTGGCCGGGGCGCGACGAGTCCCAGGCCACAGCCGACAACTTCAGGCTGGGCGTGTACTTTCAGCCCGCGCCTGATCTCAGCGGCTTTGTGCGCGTGGGCTATCACCAGCAAAACGACCGCATCGGCGGCTACGACTACGGCAAGAACCGGCAGCGCAGCCCCGACATCCAGGCCGGCATCACCCAGCGGCTCGATGAGTCGAGCAGCGTGATGACCTCGGCCTATGCGCAGCACGTGAATTTCGACAAGTACAACGGCGCGGGCTGCTACGCGGCCACCAAGTACGCCTGCGGTGCACCGGTGTCGGGCAGCGGCGCCACCGCCGCGCAGCAAGCGGCCCCCACGCTTCAGTACGCGTCGTCGCACGACACGCTGACCTACCGCGAACGTGGCGGCTCGGTTGTCTACTCGAGGCGCCTGGAGTCGCTGCTCAAGGAGTTGCAGCTCGGCGTCGACTACCGCTACATCTCGGGCGAGGACGATCAGCAGACCTACCGCACCCCCACCCAGGAGCTGCCGCAGGTGCTGCGCATCCAGCGCACCAACGAGGGCGCCGGATCGCAGGAATTCATCGGCGTGTTCTCGCAGTTCAAGCTGCGTCCGCTCGACCCGCTGGAAGTCACGCTCGGCCTGCGTGTGGACCACTACAGCAATTCAGACGGCTCGGCCGTGCAGACCAGCTATTCGAACAAGGCGAACCCGGTGGCGGGCCAGCCCACCGGCGGCCCCGTGCCCGGCACCAACAAGACCGCCTTCGATCCGAGCCTGTCGGCACGCTATGAGCTGAGCGACGAGTTCGACCTGCGCGGCGCGGTCTACAAGGCGTTTCGGGCGCCGGGGTTGAACAACCTGTACCGCAGTTTCGGCAGCAACTCCATCACCATCGCCAACCCGCTGCTCGATCCGGAGACCATGGTCGGCGAGGAAATCGGACTGGACTGGAAACGCGGCTCATCGGCCTTTGGCATCACGGTGTTTCAGGCCAAGGTGAAGGACTCGGTGAACACCTACGGCATCAACTCGAAGACCTCGCCCATACCCGCAGCGGTGAGCAGCATCTGCGGCAGCTCGTACACCGGTGTGCCCAACGCGTCGTGCCCGGGCACGGTCAATTTCTACACGAACGGGCAGGATCAGAAGACCTGGGGTGTGGAGCTTGACGGCAGCTGGGCGCTCACCAGCGACCTCAGGCTCAATGCCTACGCCACCCGCACGCAGTCGTACTACACCAGCACCACCACCGGCGACCCGACCGGCGAGCAGTTGCCGCTGGTGCCGCGCCTGGTGGGCGGAGGCGGCCTGGCGTGGCGCACGACCGAGCGCTGGAGCCAGTACGTCGATGTGCGTTCCAACAGCTCGATGATCCTGAGCAGCCTGTCACTTTCCCCGGCCGTTGAGCAAGGCAGCTACACCGTGTTCAACCTGAGCACGACCTACCGCATCAACGAGCGTTTCGAAGTGTCCGGCGCGATGGTCAATCTGTTTGACAAGCGCTACACCGACAGCAGCGCCAGCAACCAGCAAAGCATCAGCTACGCGATGCCGCGCACGGCCAGGGTGAGCTTGCGTGTCAGCTTCTGAGCGTATCGCGGCCGGCCTGGCCGCACTGGTGCTGTCAGCAGCTGCGCTGGCGCAGTCGGTGCCGCAGGCGTCCGCCAGCGCACCCATGCACCACCACGGCCACGCAGCGGCAGCGTGCTCGGGTTCGGCCCTGGCGTGCGCCAAGTCGGCCACCGCGGTGTTTGACTCCGTCGGTGCGCTGTGGGTCGCGTGGGCTGCCGCCGGGTCGGTGTCGGTGGCTCGCTCCACCGACGCGGGTGCCACCTTCGGCCCCGCGTCGGTGGTCGGCAGCCCCGGCGCATCACTCGACGGGGGCACCGATGCACGGCCGCAGATCGTGGTCGATGGGCGCGGGCGCATCGTGGTCGCCTACTCGGTGTTCAAGGACAAGGCCTGGAACGCGCAGGTGATGGTGGCCACTTCGACCGACGGCGGTGCCAGCTTCTCTGCACCGCGCTCGCTCTCGGCCGATCCCGCCAGCCAGCGCTTTCCGGCGCTGGCGCTGCGCTCTGATGGCCGGCTGCTGGCGGTGTGGCTCGACAAGCGCACGGCGGCGGCTGCTCGCAGCCGAGGCGTGCCGCACGCTGGCGCGGCGCTGGCCACTGCGTGGTCAGACGACGGCGGCGAGTCGTTCATCGACGAGCGCATCGCGCAGGACTCAAGCTGCGAATGCTGTCGACTCGCCGTGGCCTTCGATGCGCAGCGCCGAGCGCTGGTGCTGTACCGCAGCATCTTTGCCGGCGGTGAGCGCGATCACGCGCTGCTGAGCCTTGCGAGCGAGGGCGAAGCGAAGGCCGCCACGCGCGTGGCCGAAGACCGCTGGGCCATCGACGGCTGCCCGCACCATGGCCCGAGCCTGGCCGTCTCGTCTGACGGCACGGTGCACGCGGCGTGGTTCACGCAGGGGCGCTCGCGTCAGGGCTTGTTTCTGGCGCGCTCGACCGATGGCGGTGCCACGTTCTCGACCCCGCAAGCCGTGGGCAACGCCGCACAGCAGCCCGGCCGCCCGGCGCTCTTTGCACAGGGCCGCGAGGTGTGGCTGGTGTGGAAAGAATTTGACGGCCGCTACATCTTCATCAAGCAACGCCGCTCGGCCGATGCCGGCCAGACCTGGTCGCCCGAGCGCGTGCTCGGTGCCACGGCTAACAGCGCCGATCACCCGCTGCTCATCGGCGATGGCCGCCGCGTTTACCTGTCGTGGCTCACGCGCGACGAAGGCTATCGGCTGATGCCGCTGGAGGCTCCATGAAGCCGATTTGCAATGGCCTGCGCACTGCCGTGCTGGTGCTGCTCGTGGCGTTCACTGCGGCAGCTGACGCAGCGCCCGAACGCGTCTTCGAGCGCGACAGCTACGCGCAGATCCGCGCCAGCCATGCCGGGCGTGCGCTGGTGGTGCACCTGTGGGGCATGACCTGCGGTCCTTGCCTGGTCGAGCTGCCACAGTGGGGCGCGCTGCTGCGCAAACGCCCCGAGCTGCCACTGGTGCTGATCCAGGTCGACCCGTCGTCGCCTGAGGCCCGCGCCAAACGCCTCGCCGCCGCCGGCCTGGCCCGCGCCGAGAACTGGTCTGCCAACGCCGAGTTCGACGAATTCCTGCGCGCCAGCATCGACCCCGCGTGGCCTGGCGACATGCCCCGCACGCTGCTCATCTCGCCCAGCGGTCAGGTGAAAACCATCCCCGGCACGGCCCAGATGAGCGAGGTGGAACGGTGGCTGGAGACGGTGGGTGCCGGACACTAAACTGGACGGCGCGTTGTCCGGAGGAAATGCCATGCCCCAGACCATGCAAGACATTGAAGCCGTAGCCTTGCAAATGCCGCCTGAAGAGCGTGGCCGACTGGCCAGCCGCCTGCTGCAAAGCCTGGAGCCCGCGCCCAACGACTCACCAGAAAACAGCGCCAGGGCCTGGGACGAAGAAATCGCCCGCCGCATCGAGGCGATGGACGCTGGCCTCACCGAACCCATTCCCTATCAACAGGTGCGCGCCGAGTTGCGCGCGATGATCGACGCACTCCGGGAGCGGTGAATATCTGCTTTGAGCCCGCCGCATGTCCCTCGAGAGGTGCGCGACAGTGCTGCTCCTGCGCTCAAGGGCAACAAGGTGCAGTTTCAATCCACGCGCGCCTCGTGAGAGGCGCGCGACATTGAAGGCATTGAAGTTAGCGAAGGCGTGTCGAAGTTTCAATCCACGCGCGCCTCGTGAGAGGCGCGCGACGCGACGCTGGTCGCTGAGGGCGTCTTGGCTGATCAGGTTTCAATCCACGCGCGCCTCGTGAGAGGCGCGCGACCAGTTGGGCGCTCGTGCCTGGTCGGTGTTGGGTCCGTTTCAATCCACGCGCGCCTCGTGAGAGGCGC
>Ga0247831_1000802_pt1 | contig 66966 bp, 61 predicted proteins | sample LaCruzMarch2015__9_FD_192406 | JGI IMG/M metagenome (GOLD analysis project Ga0247831, IMG submission 192406) | Freshwater microbial communities from meromictic Lake La Cruz, Castile-La Mancha, Spain - LaCruzMarch2015_1m | ecosystem: Environmental > Aquatic > Freshwater > Lake | place: Spain...
GATAGCAAGGGCTTGAAAAGCTGTATCCCGCCGCGCAGCAACCGAATAGCACCGGCTGAATATGACAAGGAACTTTACAAGGAAAGACGCCGGGTGGAGAATTTCTTTGAGAAGATCAAACGGATGCTCCGCATTGCTACGCGATACGATAAAACCGATGTCTCTTTCATGGCTTTTGTCCTGCTCGGCATCTGCACTTTAGCCCTCCGAAGCCAATTTTAAAACACACCCTAGAGAATCACGAATTGAATGGAAGAGTTCAAAACCACGGATGAGTCGGATAGTTCGGATGGGATTTCTATCCTTCGAGAGGCGGGCTTGAATTCCTCTGTATCCATTCAATCCGACTCATCCGTGGTCCAAAAACTCAGGATTCCGATTTCATCAGCGCTTCCTTAGAGCGCGCTATGATGTGGAGGCGGGCCGCCTTCACTCCTTGAGGGGGGAATTATCTTTCCACGTTCAGCTCCAGCTTGTTTTCCCCAGGCTGGATTTCAATCACCCAGTCACCCGAGCCTGGTTTCTGCTCGCTGGTGGTCGCCGTGCCATCGGGGGTTTCCAGACCGGGGACATCGGCGGCGCTGTAGCTGACGCGCAGTTTGACGGGGCCGGTGACCGGACCTGTTTTCTCCGGCAGTTTGAAGTTGCCTTTGGAGACCCTGGCGGAGGCGACGGGGGCAGAGGGATCGGCGGAGGTGAAGACGATGCTGCCCCAGCTCACGGGGGTGCCATTGATGGTCAGCTTGCCGCTCACAGCCGCGCGTGGTGCCGGGCTCATGAAACCCTGATTGCGCAGCCAGTCACGCAGATGTCCGCTCCAGGTGCCCAGGACGGGATCGCCCAGATAAAGGCCGACGCCATGCGGGCCGGGGCGGTAGCTGTGCAGCTCCGCAGGCACGCCGTTTTTTCGGCAGGCGAGGTAAAAGCTGACGGCATTCTCGGCAGGGACGACGGTGTCTTCATCGGTCTGAAAAAGGAAGGTCGGCGGGGTCTGCGGGGTCACGCGCAGGTGGGTGCTGACCTTACGCGCCATTTCATCGGTGTTGTTGTCCGGCCCCAGCAGGTTTTTGCGCGAGCCTGAGTGAGCGAAGTCATCGATCATCGAGATCACCGCATAAGTCGGGGCGGCGACATCGGGCCGGGCGCTGACCTGATCCACGGCGTCATTCGTCATGCCCTCAGGTTTTTCATCGAAGAGGGTGGCCGCCATGGAACTGAGGTGGCCGCCGGCGGAGAAACCGATGACGCCGATGCGATTCGGGTCGATGCCATACTGCGCCGCATTCGCCCGCACGTGGCGGATGGCCCGTTGCACGTCCATAAGCTGAATCGGATAATGATAACCCTGCGTGCCTAACCGGTAATGCAACACAAAGGCGGACACGCCCAGGCCGTTGAACCACTTCGCCACCTGGGTGCCTTCATGATCGGCTGCAAGTCCTCCATAACCACCGCCGGGGCAGACGATAAAGGCCGCGCCGTTGGCCTTGTCTTTCGCCGCTTGCCAGACATAAACGAAGGGCTGGTCCTTATCCTCCTGCCCCTTGGCTCCAGGCGCACCCTCCGGCCAGAGACGGACTTTGGCAGGCTCCGCTGCGAAACCGGGTTGTGACAGGGCGAGGAGGGCAAAACTGAAGACGCAGAGAAGACGTGACATGACAGACTTCTACGCAGGATCGGCGTGAAACTTCAAGACTTGTCTGCACCCCGCCGCCGTTTCCAGACATAGGTCAAAAAATGACCCAGCCCGCTGAACTTATACCCGGGGTCCACCCACCGCTCGATCACATAAAAGGCGAAGTAATAAGCCCGGCAAAAACCCCAGACGCACAGCCCCAGCAGCAAGGCCGTGCGCCAGCTCCAGTGTTCGATCAGCAGGATGCCCGCCGACAGGATGCCGATGACCAAAAACAACACGCCCTTCAGCCACATGGCCCCGGTGCTTTGAAGGTCTCTCATGGTGAGGAGATAGCCCCGGATCTTCCAAATCCAAGAATGCTTTTGTTCACTTCGACTTCAGTTTGCCAAAGACTTCGCGTAGCTGCTCCAGGGAACCGATGGCCAGCACGACTTCGTATTCAAAGACGAGTCCGGGTTTGAGGGCAAAAGTGCGGATGGGGGCGAGGTAAGAGCAATCGCCGACGTTGCCATTGCGGACGCGGTAGGTGGTGGCCTCCCGCGTATGCGGCATGAAGAGGCCGAGGCCGGAATCCTGGCCATTGATCCAGGCGATCCAGGGCTCATCACCGAGGTGGATCAGTTCATTGGGGAAGGCGGGTTGTTTGCGTTCGAGTTGGCCTTCCGGGGAAATGAAGGCCAGGGTCTCCAGGCTTGGTTTAACAAAAAGTGCGGGGAGTTCCTGGTGATAGGGTTTGTGTTCCTTTTCACCCGCGTAGCTCATCCTGAATTTCAGTCGGGCGAGGCCGCCCTCCAGGCGCAGCCATTGCTCCATCGTCACCTCCTTGAGCAGGTCCCCCGTAGCCCAATGCCGGGGTGTGATCTTGGTGTAGAGCAGGTTTTTTTCCTCACGGCTTTCCAGGACCTCGGCGGGTTCATTGCGCCAGCTTCCGCCTTGAACGGGGTTGTAACGCCAGGGTTTGCCATTCCAGTCACTGCCATCCGTATCACCGTAATAGGACTGCTGAACGTAACGCCCGACGTCATAGGCATTGAGCAGATTGTCCGAGGTGTGCGATGGCGAAAACCAACCGATGCAGCCGCCCGCACTGAGGTTAACCCCCAGGCGGACCTTTCCGTTGTCCAGGTAAACCCAATGCTCCTGAGCACGGGCACCTGACGTGAGGAGTAGAAGGAGGCAGAGGATGGAAAGACGGAACATGCTGAACGGAGGCTTTACTTGACGGGTTCCCGGCTTCGGAAGGTGTCCAGCTTGTCTTTAAGCCTAACCAATTCCGTTTCCAGTTCGCCGATCTTTTTTTCCAACCCGGCGCAATATTTTTCGGGGTTTCGCTGCTGGAGTCGCTCAATCAGGTTGAAGAGCAGGGCCAGCCGCCAAAGACGGCTTTGCAGGGTGCGCAGGCGGTAGGCCCGGAGGAGCTTTCCGGCGCGGAAGAAGCGGGCAAAACGGAACATGTTCAGCACCCGCAGGAAGGCGACGATGGGCAGCAGGATGATGACGAGATTGATCCAGTGTTTCTGGCAGTAAGCCAGTTTGTTAGGCGTCGCGGAGAGCATCCAGATGAACTCGGCCGTGAAGCCGATCCAGATCAGGCAGGTGGTCAGGTGGATGGCGAGGGCCAGGCGTGGACGGCTTTCCAGGGCCTCACCGGCCCCCAGTTCGGCCCCTAGCACAGGCAGCACCAGAAGGGTGAGGAAGACCATGGGCAGCGCCAGCTTTTGCTCCAGCTTTTCACTCGTCGCCGGGCCGGTGCGCCGCCAGCCCGCGCGGGGAATCCAGAGCCAGCCGTTGGCTGTGCCCGTGGCCATGGTCATGCGTAGGGGCGGGATGAGGGTGATGAGCATGAGGCGCTTTAGGCGTGCAGACCAGGCGTCCTTCGCAGCAAACAGCCCGGCGAGGCTTTCCAGCCCGATCAGGCCCCACAGAGCCAGCAACGCCCAGCCGAACCACGGGTGCAGACGCAGGCTTTCGCGAAAGCTCTCACCACTGTCCCCATGTGGCAGGACGATGCCGACGAGGGTGAGAAATGCCAGAGCGACGATGAGCATGAGGCTCTGTCGCAGACCGGTAGCGGGTGGTGGCATCAGGGCGGGTGTTTCGGGAGCGCTCATGGCGAGGTTCTGTGCGGTTTCAGGGTAGCACGTCCCTGCCGACTAAACCGAAGGATGGGGCCGCTGCCAGCAGATGCTTGTCGTGAGAATAAATATCTGTTAGGCCGTGCAAGGATGCGGTGGCCAGGTGAGTGGCGTCGCCGGAGCGTTGATAGATGCTGGCACTGAGTTTGAGAAAATGCTGTTCGACCAGCTTTTGCACCGGGCGGTCCAGGGGCAGCCAGGTCCACACGCCCGCCTCTTCATCCTGTTCAAAGTGGGTCCATACAGCCTTGAGTGTGGCTTCGGTCAGGCTGCCTTCACGCAGCTTGCGATGCAGCGCTGCTAGAAACTCCGTGCGGCCCCAGACGGAGCACACCTTGACGATTGGTTGGGCCGCCAGCTCCCGGACAAGATGGGCATCCGGCTCCGGCAGGTAGCACTTCAGGATGTAGTTGGAGTCGAAATACAGCATGGCTTCTCAGCGCTCGCGGTCTTCACTGACAACTTCTGCCGAATCACTCTTCTGCATAGGCAGACTGGTGATCCAGGCCTCGCGATCCGGCAATGCAGTGCCCGCCTGCGGAGCTGCCGTGGGTGCCTGAAGCACGGCGATGATACGACCCCGATCCGTCACGCGAATCGGGCTTGCGGCTGCCTCGCGGACCAGGACACCCGTTCGATCATGCAATTCCCGAATGGACACAGTTTTCATAAAGGTGACACATGGTGACACAAAAGGGATGCGCATGCAATCAGGCGATGATTTGCAAAAAACTCAGTCTCACCCATCTTGGCGGCCCTTTATGCCCGAACTGCCCAAGACCTACACGCCGAGCGAAGCCGAAGAACGCTGGTATCAGCGCTGGCTCGACGACAAGTGCTTTGAAGCCGACCCTGCGCGTGTCAGCGACAAGCGCCCGGCCTATTCCATCGTCATTCCGCCGCCGAACGTCACGGGCATCCTCACCCTGGGCCATGTGCTGAACAACACGATCCAGGACATCCTCTGCCGCCGCGCCCGCATGTTGGGCAAGGAAGTGCTGTGGCTGCCCGGCACGGACCACGCGGGTATCGCTACCCAGAACGTGGTGGAGAAGACGCTGAAAAAACAGGGCGTGATCAAACATCGCGATGACCTGGGCCGGGAAAAACTGGTCGAGAAGATCTGGGAATGGAAGGACAAGCACGGCGGCATCATCATCCAGCAGCTCAAGAAACTGGGCGCGTCCTGCGACTGGAGCCGCGAGCGTTTCACCTTCGACGACGATTACAACCGCTGCGTGATGCAGGTGTTTGTGGATCTTTACAAAAAGGGCCACATCTACCGTGGCAAGCGCATGGTGAACTGGTGCCCGTCCTCCCTCACCGCATTGAGCGATGAGGAAGTGGAGATGAAGCAGCAAAACGGCTTCATGTATCATTTCAAAGTGCAGGTGGTGGAAGAACCGGACACCTGGCTGACCATCGCCACGACCCGCCCTGAGACCATCCCGGGCGATACGGCGGTGGCGGTGAATCCGAAGGACGAGCGTTATGCCCATCTCATCGGCAAACACATCCGCCGTCCGCTGCCGCTGGAGAACCAGGCCCCGATCCCGATTGTGGGAGATGACCATGTGGATTTCGAATTCGGCACCGGCGTGCTGAAGGTGACGCCTGCGCATGACAAGGCCGACTTTGAAATCGGCCAACGTCACAACCTGGAGATCATCGACGTGCTGCATCCGAATGCCGTGCTGAATGATCTGGCAGGTGTGGACCTCGCCGGGCTTGACCGTTTCGAAGGTCGCAAAAAAGCAGTCGAGATGCTGCGTGAGATGGAGGTGCTCGTGAAAGAGGAACCGCATCAAAACAACGTCGGTTATTCCGAGCGTGCCGGTGTGCCTATCGAACCGCGCCTCAGCGAGCAGTGGTTCCTAAAGTATCCGAGCGTGCAGGCCTCCCAGGACGTGGTGGCCCAGGGCGAGATGAAGTTCTACCCCGACCGCTGGGCCAAGGTCTATGACCATTGGATGGGCGGTCTGCAGGACTGGTGCATCAGCCGTCAGGTGTGGTGGGGCCATCGCGTGCCGGTGTGGTATCGAAAGAATGACGAAACCCGAATGACGAATGACGAAAAGTCAGACTCGTCATCCGTCATTCGTCATTCGTCATTATCAGGTTCCGACATCTATTGCGGTGTCGAGCCCCCGGCCGATCCCGAAAACTGGGAACAAGACCCCGACGTGCTCGACACCTGGTTCAGTTCCTGGCTGTGGCCGTTTGCGACGATGGGCTGGCCTAACAAGACGGATGACCTGAAGGCGTTTTACCCGACCACCGATCTGGTGACCGGGCCGGACATCATCTTCTTCTGGGTGGCCCGCATGATCATGGCCGGGTATGAATACATGGGCGAACTGCCGTTCAAAAACGTGTATTTCACCGGCATCATCCGGGATAAGCAGGGCCGCAAGATGTCGAAGTCCCTCGGCAACTCGCCGGACCCGCTGGAGCTCATCGCCAGCTACAGTGCGGATGCCCTGCGTTTCGGCATCATGCGCAGTGCCCCGCTGGGCCAGGACATCGCCTTCGATGAGAAGAACGTGGAGCTTGGCCGCAACTTCTGCACGAAGCTGTGGAACGCCGCGCGCTTCCGTCAGATGCAGGGCGGCAGCACCGAGACGGAGATCAATCCTGAACTCCTCAGCAGCGACGACAAGTGGATCATGCTCCGTCTGAATGCTGGCATCGCCGAGGTCACCACCGCACTGGAAGAATACCGCTTCAGCGACGCCACCGGCACGCTCTACCGTTTCTTCTGGAGCGAGTATTGTGACTGGTACATCGAGGCCTCCAAGGCCGTGCTGCAGGGCAGTGATGAGGCCCGGAAAAACAACACCCTGGCGGTCATCGATTTCGTGCTCGGCCAAACCCTGCGCCTGTTCCATCCCTTCCTGCCGTTCATCACGGAGGAACTCTGGCATGGCATGGGCTTCAATGAAGACCTGCCGGAAAACCAGGGTGGCAAGAGCATCATGTTCGCCCCGTGGCCGAAGCCTCTGGACGCGGATGAACTCACCTACTTCGGCATCCTGCCGGAAGATGAAAAAGCGGCCAACGACAAGTATGAGGCCGTCAATCTGGGTCGTGGCCTGAAGAGCAGCTTCAACATCACCAAGAAGGTGCGCTTCGTGCTGAAGCCGAACGCGGAGCTGCCTGCGCATGAGATCGAAGTCCTGCGCATCCTCCTCAATGCCGAGCCTCTGGACGTGGACGCCGCCTACGCGCCGCCAAAAGGCACGCCAAGCGCGCTGACACCGCTGGGCACGATCTACCTTCCCCTGGACGGCCTGATCGATGTCGAAGCCGAACGTGCCCGCATCACCAAGGAGCTGGACAAAGCCAAGTCGGAACTCCAGAAGGTCTGCGCCAAGCTGGCCGATGAAAACTTCACCGCCAAGGTCCCGCAAAAGGTGCTGGATGAGCATCAGCAGCGGAAGGCCGACTGGCAGGAGAAGAAAGCCAAGCTGGAGGAGATGATGAGCGCATTAGGCTGATCCCCAAGTCCCCAAGGAGTGAGGGCTTCCAGCCCTCACAAGCTGAGGCCAGGATGGCCACACTCCTTGTTCACTCCAACCCCCACCCACCATGTCCTACCAAAAAAACGCCGAAGCCCAGGGAATCGTCTTTGAAAAGCAGACTCCCGGCTATCTCAATCTCTGCATCCGCTCGGGCAACCAGCTCATCACCTCCGGTCATGTCAGTGATCTGAAGGGCAAGCTGGGGGATGGCACCAGCGTGGATGAGGGGTATCAGGCCGCCCGCAACTGTGCGGAGAAGATTCTGAAATCCGTGTGGAACACCCACGGCACCCTGGACGGCTTGCGGGTGATCAAGGTGCTCGGCTGTGTGAACTCCACTCAGGACTTCACGGATCAGCACCTTGTCATCAATGGTGCGTCCGATTTGCTGCATGTGATTTTTGGCAAGGACGGTGCCGGTTACCATGCCCGCAGCGCCCTGGGTTTTGCCCAGCTTCCCACCGGGGCCGCCGTAGAGGTGGAGGCGATTTTTGAGGTCGTGTCTTGATCCAGGACGGATGATGCGCGCAGATTGATGCATCTCTTTGACTCTTGGCCGGATAAAGACGAATATTCTTTTGAATAAGGCGTTTCTTGCGCCCGTCATAGCCTCTGCCATCCCCTATAACATGCCCGCCTCCACTGCGCCTGATCCTGGCGAAGTCCCGGACTCCGACCTGGTCAAGCGCTGCCAGGCGGGCGACACGCGGGCATTTGATGCCCTGGTGAACCGTTATCGGGGCCGCATTTACGCCATGACTTACCACATGATCCAGAACGAGACCGAGGCCTGGGACCTCGCGCAGGAGGCCTTCATCAAGGCCTGGCGCGCGTTGCCGCGGTTCAAGCTGGATTCGAGCTTCTACACCTGGCTTTACCGCATTGCCCACAACGTCACTTACGACTACCTGCGGAAGAAGAAGATCCAGGGGGATGGCGAGTTTGACGATTCCCGGACGGAGCACAAAGTCGCCGCCGGTGCGGAAACGGTGCCGCATGGAGACGCCGCGCCGGATACCCTTTTAAAGAATGCGGAACTCGGGGATCGCATTCGCGAAGCCATCGCCCAACTCAGCCCGGATCATCGGCAGGTGATCGTGCTGCGTGAGGTTGAAGGGATGCAGTATGAAGAGATCGCCGCCACCATCCCGTGCTCCCTGGGCACGGTGATGAGCCGACTCTTTTATGCCCGAAAGAAACTCCAGGAACTTCTGAAAGACACCTATGAAAGCGCCCTCTGAAGACCATGACCTGATCCGCTGGCTAGACGGAGAAATGAATGCGAGCGAGCTCGCCCGTTTCACCGCCCGTCTGGAGTCTGACCCCGCCCTGAAGGCGGAAGCCGAGTTCATGCAACGCATGAGCCAAGACGTGCGCACCAGCCTGCCGGCTGAGATGCCGGTGCCGTTTGGAGATTTTTTCAATTCTCAGATCCAGGTGCGCATCGCGCAGGAGGACTCATCCACCCAGCGTGCCGGAGCGCGCTCCAGTTGGTTGGATTGGTTCCAACTGCCCGGTTTTGCGACGATCACTGCCGTTGTCGCGGCCATGCTGATCGCCGTGGCAATGATTCTACAGCAGCCCCCTTCCTCAGATAGCTTGGTGCTGAGCACTTACGCGCCGAATCAGACCATTCAGGTCAGCTCCTTTCATTCGTCCGATGCTCATGCCACCGTCTTGATGCTGGATGGTCTGGAAGAAGTGCCTGCGGATCGCAAAATCGTTGGCTACCAGATCGAGCGCAGTGAAATCGATCAGGAAGTGGCCGCCACGACCTTGTATGGCGAGCGCGGTGAAGTGGTGCTCGTCGTCGCCAAGGACGCCCGCAACAATCCCCGTCTCATTGCAGCCGTCAACCCACGCGGATGAGAGCCCTGTTTTCCAGCGCAGCCCTGCTTCTCTTCCTGGTCACCCCCGGGATGGGCCAGGAGGAAGCCGCCCCGGCACCGAAACCGTTGCCGGTGGTGAAACCTGCGACGGATGGCAAGGTCTGGGGAGCCCTGGTCTATGCCACGAATGGGCCTGCCACCGGAGGCAGCAACCTGAAACCGCCTGCCGATTTGACGGATCTGCCCGACCGTCTGGGCAAAGTGTTTCCGTACAGTCGGTATGAGATCCTGGGGCAACATCTTCAGGATGTGTTCCGGGAGTATGAATCCTGGGTGGTTCCCTCCAAGGATCTGTTTTTGAAGGTGGACTCCAAGGGGCCTGCCACGGGTGGCGGGATCAATCTCCACCTTCAGTTTTGGCGGGATCAGCAGGTGCTGGTCAAGACGGATGCCGTGCTTCGTGCAGGCAGCCCCCTTTTCATCAGCGGACCCAAGTGGCGGGAAGGACAGCTTATTTTCGTCCTCGTCTTACAGTAAAGATTTCGCAAATCATCAGCGGAAGAGGGGCCTAAAGCCCCTTCTTTTTCTACCAGTCAAAGTGGGAGTAAAGAATTTGCGTGTGATCAGGTAAAGGGTGCATGTCGAAATTTGGGTGAATAATTTTTCACCGCAAAATGTATAATTGCGTTTATCTTGACCCGGTTTAAGCCTAAGCTATTCCCAAGGGTCCAGACCCCAGATTTATTACCTAGTCATGACAAGTATCAATCCCCTCTCTCCCAAAACCATTCCTCGTGACTTGACGGCTGGCTTGGTCGTCTTCTTGGTCGCACTTCCTCTTTGTCTGGGGGTAGCTCTGGCTTCGAATGCACCTTTGTTTTCTGGAATCTTGGCGGGCATTGTGGGGGGGGTGCTGGTGGGTGTTCTCAGTGGTTCACATACGAGCGTGAGCGGACCTGCGGCTGGTTTAACTGCAGTTGTCGCGGCACAAATTGGCAATTTGGGCACTTTTGACGCCTTTTTGGTCGCCGTTGTGATCGCGGGGGTGTTTCAGATCATTCTCGGCGTTTGCAAGGCGGGGTTCATCGCGGCTTTCTTCCCCTCCAGCGTGATCAAAGGTTTGCTCGCCGCGATCGGGGTGATCCTGATTTTGAAACAAATCCCTCATGTCGTCGGTCATGATGCCGATCCGATGGGTAACAAGGCCTTCTTGCAGGCGGATAATGAGAACACATTTTCAGAGCTCGTTGAGGCTTGGTTTGATATTCAGCCCGGTGCTGCCTTGGTGGGATTGTTGTCCCTGCTAATTCTGATCTTCTGGGATAAGATTAAGGTTCTTAAAAAGTCCGCGATCCCCTCAGCTCTCGTCGTTGTGGTGGTCGGTGTGGCGATTAGCTTGCTTCTGCGCAAGATGGGCGGCCAGTGGGTGATTGAGTCCAGCCACCTGGTACAGGTGCCGATGGCGAACTCCCCCAAGGAATTTTTGGGTTTGTTGCAGTTTCCCGACTTCAGTGTCCTTGGCAATCCGGCGGTCTATGTGGCCGCATTCACCATCGCCATCGTCGCATCCTTGGAGACTTTGCTCAATCTTGAGGCCGTGGACAAACTGGACCCTGAGCAACGCAGCAGTCCGCCCAACCGTGAGCTGTTTGCGCAGGGCGTCGGCAATGTGGTGGTGGGCTTGATCGGCGGTCTGCCGATGACCAGCGTCATCGTGCGCAGTTCCGTGAACATCAATGCTGGCGTGAAGACCAAGCTCAGCGCCATCTGGCACGGGATGTTGCTCCTGGGTTGTGTGATGCTGGTGCCGACTTGGTTGAATGAAATCCCGCTTTCCGCTCTTGCGGCCATCCTTTTGGTCACCGGTCTGAAACTGGCCAGTCCGAAATTGCTGAAGCAGATGTGGAGCGAGGGCCGCACCCAGTTCCTGCCCTTCATCATCACGGTGGTGGCCATCGTCCTCACTGACTTGCTCATCGGCATTCTCATCGGCCTGGCAGTCGCCATCGGCTTCATTCTTCACAGCAACCTGCGCCGCCCGCTGCGGAAGGTGATGGAAAAACATGCCACGGGAGACGTGCTGCGCATCGAACTGGCCAATCAGGTCAGCTTCTTCAACCGTGCATCCCTGGATGAAACTCTGCGCAGCATCCCCAGCGGCGGCCATGTGCTGATTGATGCACGCAACACCGATTACATCGACCCGGACATCCTGGATCTGATCACGGATTTCAAAAACACCACGGCCTCCGTGCATGGTGTGGAAGTCAGCCTTGTAGGGTTCAAAGAGAAATATCCCCAGCTCAAAGACCGCATCCAGTATGTGGATTTCAGCAGCCGGGATGTGCAGAGCTCCCTCACACCAAAACGGGTGCTGGAAATCTTCCAAGAAGGCAATAACCGCTTCCTCAACGGCACCCGTTTGTCCCGTGACCTCGGACGACAGGTCGGAGCCACCTCCACTGGCCAGTTCCCTATGGCCGTCGTGCTGAGTTGCATCGACTCGCGCACACCTGCAGAGCTCGTCTTTGATCTGGGTCTCGGGGATATCTTCAGCGTCCGAATCGCTGGAAACATCGCCCGTGACAAGGTGCTGGGCAGCATGGAATACAGTTGCGCTGTAGCCGGGGCGAAGCTCGTCCTGGTGATGGGTCACACCTCCTGCGGTGCGGTGAATGCCGCAGTTGATTTGATTTGCAGCCACAAGACCGCTGCCGAGGCCACCGGTTGTGTGAACCTGGACTCCCTCATTACCGAGATCCAGCAATCCGTGGACATGAGCACCTGCAAGCAGCCTGATCAGTGGGCGCAGGGTGAAAAAGCCGCCTATGCCAATGAAGTCTCCCGCCGCAACGTCCTGCGCACCATGCGCATGATCCGCGAGCGCAGCTCCACGCTGGACGGTTTGGTGCGTGAAGGCAAGATCGCCATCGTCGGCGGCATGTATGACATCACCACCGGCGAGGTGTCCTTCTTCCAGACAGAAAATTCCACCCGTGATCCGCTACCGATTGCGATGGTGACCATGGTCTGATTCCTGTTCCGCAGGGCTCCAAACGCGTGGGTTTCAAAGCGCGTCTGGGTTCTGGATTTCAGTGGCCAGGCCCCCGCTCACCATGCAGGCCGACCATTTGCCGCAGGGCAGAGAGCAGATCACCGATCTTTCCCAGGTAAGGCCGACGAGGGGTCAATACAGTCACGTCATGCTGGGGGAAATGCTTTTTCAGAGCGCCACTGGGATGCACGAGAAGACGGTTGCCGCAGAATTCCAGCAGGGGGATGTCTGCCGAGCTGTCGCTGTAAGCCCAGCAATGATACCGCTGCTCATCGGTAAGGGCGGCGACACCGGGTATCGCGGCTTTCATGGCGGCGATTTTTGCTTCACGTTTATTGTTCGGCCCGATCAAGTCAGGACGCAGGGGCACTACGTTGCCGATGTGGAAACGCGTGGCCACACAGTGGTCAAAGTCGAGCACGGCGGCGATTTCCTCCGCGTAGAAATCCGGGCTGGCCGTATTCAGGACGAGCTTTCGCCCCTGATGCTTGTGCCGCAGGATCTCAGCGCGCAGCTCTGGGTAGATCCAGGTATCCACGCAGTCTTGGGCAAAGTCGCGCGCCAGCCGCCGCAGGTGCGCCCGCTTCATACCCCAGAGATAGGAAAGAAAAGCGCGCTTGGCGGTCGCCGTGCTCACGACTCCGGTGGCACGGCCCAGGGCATAAGGCACAAACCAAGCATGCAGAACGATCCGCCAGGGATGCCTGTGCAGCACAAAGTTGCAGAAGAGCGTCTGCGTATCAAAAGGCAGCAGAGTATGGTCGAGATCGAAAAAGACGTAACGCATTGGGGTAAACCTCCACGGAGTCCGTCGCGCACACTTTATCGGAGTTCCTTCGGCAATTGATCCGCCAGTTTCTTGATGTTTTCCGCATGGGCGCGGCTGGTGATCAGCAGCGCGTCTCCGGCGGAAACGATGATCAAATCCTGCACGCCGAGCAGGGCCACATGCTGCCCGGTTTGGCAAAAGACCAGGTTGTTGGCCGCATCCAGTTGGGACAGCGCGCAGTTATGCTGGTTGCCCTCCTGATCTGATTTCAGATAACGACCGACGGAAGTCCAGTTGCCCACATCATCCCAATCGAACGTCGCCTCAATGTTCAGCACACGGGAGGCGCGCTCCATGAGGGCGTAGTCGATCGAGAGCTTTGGCAATTTGCCAAACTGGCGGGCCACGGTGGCATCGAAATCGGAGGAACCGCGCAACTCAGAAATAAAGTCGGCAAGGGCGGGGCAGTGACGGCTTAGCTCGCTAAAAATCGCGGGAATGGTCCAGATGAACATGCCGGCATTCCAGGTGAAGTTACCCTGGGCGATGAAGTGCTCCGCCAGCTCTGGGTTGGGCTTTTCACGGAAACGGGCCACTTCGTAAATGGCCACGTCATTGACCCCCAGGACGGAGGCGCGGTTGCCGCGCTCCACGTAACCGTAGCTGGGGCAGGCCCAGGTGGGTTTGATGCCGATGGTGACCAGGCTGTGGGCGTTTTCTGCGGCTTTGGCGGCATTGATGAGAATCTTCTGAAACTCCTCCACGTTCTGGATCAAATGGTCTGCAGGCAGTACCATCATGGTCGCACTCGGATCACGTGCCACTACCCAGCCGACGCCCAAGGCGATGGCCGGTGCCGTATCACGCTTTTCCGGTTCGGCGATGATGTTTTCTTTCGGAAGTTGCGGCAGCAGTGAGCGCACGGTGGCCTCCTGCTGCGTGTTCGTCAGAATGACGATGTTTTCGAGGGGAACGACGCCTTTCAAACGATCCACGGTCATCTCCAGGAGTGTTTTCTCACCGAAGAGTTTCAGCAGTTGTTTAGGCAGGGCATCGCGGCTGACAGGCCAGAAGCGCTGACCGCTACCTCCGGCTAAAATGAGGGCGTATCGTGAGGGGGAAGCAGGCTGACTCATGCGTCTGAACAATGAAGCATTCACATCTCGTGAGCAAATTCCACTTTAGAGAATCTGCATAAATGCTATCTTATCGGTATTATGCCCCCCGAGACCACTGCCGAAAGTCGCTACGAAACCTACGTCAGCATGATTGCTCCTGCCGCTGCGGGTTGCGCCCTGGGGATTCTGTTTGGTCGAGGCATGGGTCGCAGCGCAGCCAATATTGTCTCCCTCAGTCTTTTGGCTGCCAGTGCCGTGGTGGCCGCACCGTTGATCGGTGATATAGTCCAACGCACCGCCAATCGTCCAAGCTCAACCCGGGGTAGCCGTCGTCGTCTGGAAGGTATCCGCAATAGTGCCCTGCCAGATGAAGACCTGAAGGAATTCTTTGTGGATTCTCCGAATTCACTGCTGCCATAAATTCAGCTCCGGTCTCAGTCGCGCCTCAAGGATCATGCCTTGTGTGCGCACAGCCTTGATGTTATCAGCGAAGGGTGCCACCCACCCTTGCCACGATTGTTTATCCGCTGATTGCCGCCCTTCTGTATGCCTTTGGGGCATTGGTGCTGAAGCGATCCAGCGAGCTTGGGGTAGGGCTGTGGCGCACCACGTTTGTGGCGAATTTCATCGTGGCAGGCCTGTTTTCCTTGCTCTGGTTGTTGGGTGGACCGCCGATTGACCGCGACCTGCTTTGGCAGCCGGGTGTGATCGCCATGTGCCTGTTCGTCGGCCAGCTCTGCCAGTTCATCGCCCTGGAAAAGGGGGATGTGTCCGTGGCGGTGCCGGTTTTTGGGCTGAAGGTCATCCTGGTGGCCTTTCTGACCCCGCTGCTGATCGGCGATGCCGTGGGGGTGAAGCTGTGGATCGCCGCCTTTCTCAGCGTCATCGGCATCTCGTTCTTGAACAAGAAGGACCAGGGGAAAAGGCCGCGCGGGCTGGGCATCACGCTGATCGCGGGCGGAACGGGTGCGGTGTGTTTCGCGGTCTTTGACGTGCTGGTGCAGAAATGGGGTCCGCACTGGGGCGTGGGGCGGCTTTTGCCCTGCATTTTCTGGATCAATGCCCTGCTTTCCTGCGGACTGGTTTTTCGCTTTTCTGCCCCCTTGAGCGCCATCCCACGTCAGGCCTGGGGCTGGCTGGGCGGCGGCTCGGTCCTGCTGGGGACCCAGAGCATCATCTTTGTGAGCACCCTGGCCTTTTATGGCAAGGCGACCTCCGCCAACATCGTGTATGCCTCGCGCGGCCTGCTGAGCGTGGCCCTGGTGTGGATGATTGGTCACTGGTTTGCCAATACGGAGCAGAATCTCGGCTCCGCCGTCCTGCGCTGGCGCCTGGTCGGCGCGCTGCTCATGATGAGCGCGATTGTGCTTGTGGTGGTGTGAAGACCCCCCGCAGGGGGGCTCTACAAATACGGCTCGATCTCCAGCTTGCCGTTCGTGGCGCAGATGAACATGGTCCCGGGCTTCACCGTGCTGTCGCGGGTGACGATCTTTCCACCGGCGGCCTCCACCAGCATGACGCCGGCGGCGATGTCCCAGAGGCTGATCTGCTCCTCAACATAGGCGTCCAGGCGGCCGCAGGCGATGTAGGCCAGGGCCAGGGCGGCGCTGCCGAGCATGCGGGTTTTGAAGACTTCGTAGCTGATCCGGCGATAACGCTCGAACCCGGCATCCAGGGCGGACTTGCTCTTGGAGAAGCCGACGGTGACGACGGCCTCGCTCATCTGGGTGCGGGCGCTGACGGAGATGGGAGTGCCGTTCAGAGTAGGCACGCCGCCTTTGACGACGGACCAGGTTTCGTTCTGCATGGGGTCGTGGATCACGCCCAGCAGCGGCTCTTTGGTCGCACGCACACGGGCACCGATGGAGACGCAGAAATGGGGGATGCCGTAGAAGTAGTTCACCGTGCCATCAATGGGGTCCACGATCCATTCCACCTCGCCATCGCCGCCGACATCGCCTTCTTCTTCACCCAGGACGCGGTGGTCGGCGTTGTAGCCGAGGATGATGTCGGTGATCAGCTTCTGCGTGCGCACGTCCAGCTCCAGCTTCACATCCCGCCGGTGCATTTCGTTGACCGTTTTGGCCAGGGCAAAATTGTCTTTGATCAACTGGCCGGCTTTGATGGCGGCTTCGGTGGCGATGGCGATGAGTTCTGGCATGGAGGGGGTCGGTGCCTGCGAGGGCGGGGATGGATGTGGTTAAGAAAGGGACTTTTTCAAAGCGGCCTGCTGGGTGATGAAGGCGATCAGCTCGCGGGCCAGCATGGCCTTGGACTGGCGCGGCAGGGGGAACGGCGAGGCGTCAGGCAGGCACAGAGTGACTTCGTTCTCCGCGCTGTCAAACCCGATGCCTGCCTGGGAGACATCATTGGCAATGACGAGGTCGCAGCCTTTGCGGACGAGCTTGTCCTGGGCGTGCTCCAAAAGGCGCTCGGTCTCCGCCGCGAAGCCGACGAGGTAGCCGGTGAAACCGAAGACACTGCGGGCGGAGCCGAGGATGTCCTCGGTCTTCTCCAAGGTGAGCGTCAGGGTCTCGCCGGTCTTTTTGATCTTTTGCTCTGCCACGGCAGCGGGTCGGTAATCCGCCACAGCAGCGGAAAAGATGGCCGCGTTTTGACCCGCCAAGTTTTCCCGCACGGCATCGTACATCTGGCGTGCGGTTTCCACCTGGATGACGGTGATGTCGGGCGGCGGGACGAGGATCACTGGACCGGAGATCAGGATGACTTCGTGGCCCTTGTCACTGGCGGCCTGGGCCAGGGCATACCCCATTTTGCCGGAGGAGCGGTTGGTCAGATAACGCACCGGATCGAGCGGCTCGCGTGTAGGTCCGGCAGTAAGCAGAATCTTCATGACGGGTCCGTCGCTAAAACTGCCTGCACCGCCGCCAGGATCTCGTCCACCGGAGCCAGACGGCCCACGCCTTCGTAACCGCAGGCCAGCAGTCCCTCGGCAGGCTCGACGAACTTTGCGCCCCAGGCTTTCAGCGTCTCGACATTCTTTTGGGTGGCCGGGTGCAGCCACATTTTGCCGTTCATCGCCGGCGCGATCAGGATCGGCGCCCGTGTGGCCAGGGCGATGGCCGTGAGTGCGTCGTGAGCAAAGCCGTTCGCCATGGCCGCCAGGACATTCGCCGTGGCTGGGGCGATCAGCAGCAGATCCGCGTCATCCGCGAGCTGGATATGTCCCGGCTGCCACCCCTCCTTTTCCGCAAACAGATCCGTCACTACCGCGTGCCGTGAAAGCGTGGCCAGGGTCAGCGGCGTGACAAATTCAGAAGCGCCTTTAGTCAGCACACAGGTGACCTCGTGCTCGGCCTTGGTGAGCTGGCTGGCCAGATCGGCGGCCTTGTAGGCAGCGATGGAGCCGGTGATGCCGAGGACGATGCGTGACATGCAGAGTCAGTAAACCGCGCTCGTCGTTCTTGCAAACACCGCCTTTATCCGTGCAATCCGTCAAATTCGTGGTTAATCCCGCCGCATGTCTTTCCTCAAACGCTTCGAAGTCTGGCTGCTCATCCTCCTGAGCCTGGGTGCCTCCATTTGGGTCTTCACCACGGATTCTGACCCCGGCCTGGGCGAGCAGGAGCCCATCGCCACCGATGCTGCCCCCGAGGCTGGCTTGAATATCCATCGCTGCACCCTGGAGCGGGACTATGGCAATGCCCGGCTGGACATCGAACTGCGCTACCGCAACACCAGTCCCCGGCCCCTCATCCTCCTGCCGCCTGATGTGAAACTGCTAACCGCCGATGGCAAGGAAGTGCCCCCCTTCACCCTCCCGGTGGAAAAGCCCGCACAAATTGCCGCGCAAACCGCCCAGGACGTGCGCCTCCGCTACTGGCTGGACAAAAGCCATCTGCAAGGCTCCCTCACATTGGAGATTCGCGGCGAAAAAGCCGAGGTGAAGAGCGCCTCTCCCGTTGACTTGGACAAACTGGAAAACGGCAAGCCGAAGACCTGGACAGGGCCGATGTTTGAAAATCAAACAAATGGCATTTGACAAACAGACCGACTGGTCTAATCATTTGCTATCATGAGTGACCGCACCACCAAGGAACGCATTCTCGATGCAGCCGAAGGGCTGATGCTCGAGAAAAGTTTCCATTCGGTGGGGCTGAATGAAATCCTGGCAGCGGTGAAGGTACCGAAGGGTTCCTTTTACCATCACTTCGAGTCGAAGGAGCAATTTGGCGTTGAGGTGCTGAAGCATTACGTAGCGGATTCCACCGCCTACAAAACCAAGATGCTCCTGCCGCCCAATGCCGAGCCCGATCCCCTGCTCCGCCTTTTGACCTATCTGGAGTCCATGGTGGGGAAAACGGTCGAAAATCAGGGCAAATGCCCTTGTTTGGTCGTGAAACTGGCCGCTGAAGTGGCGGATTTCAGTGAACCCATGCGTGAAGTCCTGGCCCAGGGAACCCGCGAATGGTGCGGCATTTTTGAAAAATTGCTTCAGGAAGGCCTGGAGAAAGGGAAGATCTCCCCAGCCATCAGCCCCCCTGTCATGGCCTCAGTCATCCTGGATCTCTGGACCGGCGCCATGCACCGCGCCTCCACCACTCGAAGCGTTTCCTCATTACGCCAGGCCATCGCTTACCTGAAAGCGGTCCTGACGCCCACCGCCCTGTAATTTTTTTCAACACTCCAATAAACCGACTGGTCTATTCAAACCTAAAATCAAACATCCCATGAAACCTCAAGCCCTCACCAACGAAACCTTCGACAGCACCATCAACAACCCTGATCAGCCCGTCCTGGTGGATTTCTGGGCCGAATGGTGTGGCCCCTGCCGCATGCTGGCTCCCATCCTGGACCAGATCGCCAGCGAGCAGGATGGCCGCGCGACCATCGCCAAGGTGGACATCGATGCCCATCCTGAACTGGCCCAGCGCTTCGGTGTCCGTGCCATCCCGACGCTGATCGTTTTCAAAAACGGCCAGCCCGTGAGCACCATCACCGGCGTGAAGAGCAAGGCCTTCATTGAAGCCGCCCTTGCCGCCTAATCCGATTCAACCTGAAACCTGTTTAGCCATGAATCTCACCCAACGCCCGCCCCGCAGTCCTCGAGTCCGTCTCGGGGGCTATGTGCTGCTTCCTCGTTTGCTCGACAAATGTCGTGCAGAGCTCATCAGAACAGCCGGCGACTATCATTACAATTGTCCGATGGACCGCAGGTTCTTCGACTTCGCAGGCATTGACCACGAGGCCTTGAAAGCCGAAGCGGCCAAGGGTCTGGGCGATGGGGAAATCCTGGCCTGGATTCTGGAAAACCGGCAGCACAAGCATAGCGACTGGGAGATCGCCCAGTGGAGCGCCTATCGCGAAACGGCAGCGCCTTCCGACAACGAAAGCCGGGCCTTCATCAGCGAACAAATCGCCAACGGTGGCGGTGCCTCCCGTGAAGATCTCGGCACCTGGTTCGACTACCTCGACTTTGACGACCATGTCACCTTCGGCGGCAAAGCCTAACCCTCAATGAACACCTGTATGATGAATCCCACCCATCTCTGGAAATGGCTGCCTGTCCTGGCTTTTTGTTCCACTGCCGCGCTGGCAGAGGAAACGCTCCAACAGCAGTTGGAGTCCCGCAAAGCCGAGTTTGCCACCAAAGCTCCGCAGGAAGTCCAAACGGCTTACGCGGCAGGCATCCAGGCTGTCTCGGACTCAGGGATTCTATCGGCAGCCAAAAAAGCAGGAGACAAAGCTCCCGACTTCACCCTCCAGGATGCCAAAGGGCAGTCTGTGGCCCTGCATGAGCTTTTGAAAAACGGGCCGGTGGTTCTCACTTGGTATCGCGGTGGCTGGTGCCCTTACTGTAATCTCAGCCTCCGGGCTATGCAAAAGGTGCTGCCGGAATTGCAGGAGGGCGGAGCTCAACTCGTGGCCTTGACTCCGGAACTGCCGGATAAAACACTGAGCACCGCAGAGAAAAATGAACTCCAGTTCCAGGTGCTCACCGACCTGAATCATCAGGTGGCACAGAGTTACGGCATTGTCTTCAAACTGACACCGGAGGTTCGTGACCAGTACAAAAAGAACTTCGACCTTCTCGCCTACAATGGGAGCGGTGCAGGGGATGACACGCTGCCTCTGGCCGCCACCTACATCATCGGCCAGGACGGCATCATTCGTTATGCCTTTCTGGATGCAGACTACCGGGCCCGTGCGGAACCTGCAGAGCTGGTGGTCTTTGTGAAACAACTGCTGCCCCAAAAGGGCGATCATCCCTCCGTAGCTTTGCTGAAGGAATTCTGGCTGCGGGTGTGGAATCCTCCACATGATCTCACCGCCGTGGACGAGCTGCTGACGGATGACTTCGTAATCACGAACCCCTCTGGAGACATCGTCGGCAAGGCAGCCTTCAAAGAATGGCTCGGCGGGTTTCACAAGAAACTGGGGCACTCCCGCCTGATGCCTTTTGAAACCTTCGCCAATGCCGACGGCACCCGTGTCGTCTCCCGCTGGCAGGCCTCCGGCATCAATCACGGCATGCTGGGCACCCCCGATGACGGAAAGCCGGTCAGCTTTAGCGGCATCGCCATCTGGGAGGTGCGTGACGGCAAACTTTCACATAACTGGGTGGAGCGCTCCGCCTGGGAACTTTATCAGACCCTGACAGACAAACCTTAGCCACACCCTCCTGATCCTATGAGCACTCCCATCAAAGCCCTGGCCGCCTTCGGTTCCAAACAATCTCTTCAGCCTTATGAGTACACACCCGGCCCGCTCGGTGACGAGCAGGTCGAAATCGCCGTGGAATCCTGCGGCATCTGCCATAGCGATCTGTCCATGCTGGACAATGAATGGGGCATCTCCAGCTACCCCTTTGTCCCTGGGCATGAGGTCGTGGGCAAAGTGGTGGAACTTGGGCCTAACACCAAGCGTTTCAAGGTCGGCGACCGCGTCGGCCTCGGTTGGAATTCGGGGAGCTGTGGAGCCTGTGCGCAATGCTTGACGGGTAATCAGAACCTGTGTCCTTCTGCCGAAGCGACCATCGTCGGGCGTCATGGTGGATTCGCCACCCGTGTCCGTGCCCAATGGACCTGGCTGAATCCCATCCCCGAGGCCTTGGATGCCAGCAAAGCAGGACCGATGTTCTGCGGTGGCATCACCGTTTTCAATCCGATCCTCCAATGCGGTGTGCTGCCGACTGACCGGGTCGCAGTCATCGGCATTGGCGGCCTGGGACACCTGGCACTGAAATTTCTGCGCGCCTGGGGCTGCGAAGTCGTCGCCTTCACCAGCAGTGATTCGAAGCGTGAAGAAGCCCTGCAACTGGGTGCCCACAGCACGCTGAATTCCCGCGACAAAGGCGACCTCAAAAAAGCCTCCAGCAGCTTCGACTTCATCCTGAACACGACCAATGTCGCCCTCGACTGGAACACCTACATCGCCGCCCTGAAACCCAAAGGCCGGCTGCACACCGTCGGTGCTGTTTTAGAGCCGCTGGGCCTCGCCGCCTTCCCGATGATCTCCGGTCAGAAATCCGTCTCCGGATCGCCCATTGGCAGCCCAGCCACCGTGGACACGATGCTGGAATTCAGCGCCCGTCACGGCATCGCCCCCACGACCGAAACCTTCCCGATGTCCCGCGCCAATGACGCCCTGGAGCACCTCCGCTCCGGCAAGGCCCGCTATCGCATCGTGCTGGAGAATGATCTGGGTGCGTGAATCAAACGGCGCGCTTGAGCAAACGAACCTGGAGTTTAGGCATCACCTTTTGTATCAATTCGAAATGAGTATCGAAGGTAACCACCTCTGCTTTGTGATGAATCGCCACCGTGGCGATCATCACATCCAGCGGCGGTACGGTAATACCTCCGTCCATACACAACTGGCCGAGCTTGATGGACTCTTGCCAAAAGTTTGCAGGGGTGGGCAGCAGCGGTACAGTTGCAAAAATGGCTTCGGTTCTCGCTCGGTCGGTTCGCCGCTCACAGCGCAACACTTCAAATCTGACCGGATCGCAAAGAACGGTATCGGCAGCTCTCAGATACGGAGCAATCTGCTGCTTCACCACCACCGGCGTCTTGATCCGGGAGAAATCTATCCAGAGCACCGAATCAGGCAAAATCATGGACGGACCCACTCATCCTTCATTTCATCGCCTGTAGGCCCCGCCGTGCCCCATTCACCACTTACAAACTTGTCCAGCAGTTCACGCCGACGTGAAAGCATAAGACTCGAGGTTAGAAACTTTGAGATGGCTGCGCTGCGCTGTTTCTCGCCTGAGAAACGCATCATATCGCGCAGATCCTTTTGAGAGACTTCGACCGTCACTTTCATAAGTTCATTTTAGCTCCACGCTTACGAAACGCAAAACCGAAAACATTTCTCCCATGTCCACTTCTCCCCTCTTCACACCCGTCACCCTCGGTGCTCTGGAACTCCCCAACCGCATCCTCATGGCACCGCTGACCCGGTGCCGGGCCGATGGCGATCATGTGCCCACCGACTTGATGGTGGACTACTATTGCCAGCGCGTGAGTGCTGGCCTCATCATCGCGGAGGCCACCATGGTCATGGAAGGCAACTCCGCCTTTGCCGGGCATGAGCCTGGCATCTATTCCGATGCTCAAATTGTGGCCTGGAGGAAGGTCACGGATGCGGTTCACGAGAAGGGCGGGCGGATTGTTCTTCAGCTCTGGCACGGTGGGCGGGCTTGTCATCCGTATTTCAACAACGGGGCCACGCCGGTTTCTGCCAGCGCCATTCCAATCACCAACGATGAAGCCCACACGCCGGAGGGCAAGAAGCCCTATGTGACGCCGCGCGAGCTGAGGGATGATGAACTCCCCGACATTGTCGAGGGCTTCAAAAAAGCCGCGCTGAATGCCAAGGTGGCCGGGTTTGACGGTGTCGAAGTTCATGGGGCCAATGGCTATCTGCTGGACCAGTTTCTGCGCGATGGCAGCAATAAGCGTAGTGGTGAATATGGCGGCCCCGTGGAGAACCGGGCGCGCCTGCTCCTGGAGGTTATGGATGCTGTTACGGATGTCTGGGGCGTTGGTTATGTCGGCGTACGGCTTTCACCGTTGAACAGCTACAACTCCATGGAGGACAGCGACCCAGCCGGCCTCATCGCCTATGTCGCGACCCAGCTTGACCAGCGTGGCATTGCCTATCTGCATCTGATGCGCGCGGACTTCTTTGGCATCCAAAAAGGCGATGTCGTCAGCATCGCCCGTGATGCCTTCAAGGGTGCGCTCATCGGCAACATGGGCTACACCCCGGATGAAGCGGCGCAGGCGGTCGAAAACGGAACCCTTGCAGGAGTGGCCTTTGGTCATCATTACATCAGCAACCCTGACTTGGTAGAGCGCATTGAAGCGGGTGTGCCTTTGGTGGAGCCCGATGTCGGCACCTTCTACACGCAGGAAGCCAAGGGCTACACCGACTACCCAACCCTGAAAGCGGCCTGATGTTTTCACGCCCGCCCATCTCGGAAAAAGCCCTGCTGATCCTCCTGGCCACGGTCCAGTTCACCCACATCATGGACTTCATGGTCATGATGCCCCTGGGGCCTCAGCTCATGCGCGAGCTGAAGATCGGCCCGGAGCAGTTCAGTGGCATGGTCGCGGCTTACACCTTCGCCGCTGGGATCGTGGGTCTGCTCGCGGCTCCTTTCATGGACCGCTTTGACCGGCGGAAGCTGCTGCTCATCACCTATGTGGGTTTCATCCTCGGCACCCTGGCCTGCGCCCTGGTCCACACGGCGGCGGCGCTGACGCAGGCACGCATTGTCTGCGGGGCCTTTGGCGGTGTTTCCGGGGCGCTCATCATGGCCATCGTTAGTGATGTGGTTCCGCCTGCCCGACGTGCCGCCGGTATGGGCATTATCATGACTGCCTTTTCCGCAGCCGCAGCCCTGGGCGTGCCGCTGGGTCTTTATCTGGCGCAGAAGTTCACCTGGGAGACGCCTTTCTTTGTCGTGGTCGGCATCGGGGTCGTCACCTGGATTGCGCTGTGGTGGTATCTGCCGCCGATGCGCGGCCATTTGGACGTCAGCGCCAAGCTGCGTGGAGAGGCCTTTTGGGCGCTGCTGCGCAATGCGAATGCTGGATGGGCGCTGCTCTTCATCTTCATGCTGGTCATGGGCCACATGATCATGATCCCGCTGTTGTCACCCTACCTTGTCCATAACCTTGGCCTGCCCGAGGAACACCTTTCCCTAGTTTACCTGATCGGTGGTTGCCTAACCATCTTTACTTCACCTTGGGTGGGGCGTCTGGCGGATCGCCTGGGCCGCATCCAGGTGCTGGGCATCATGATCATCGTGGCCGCAGCCGTCGTGTTGACCATCAGCCACGCACCGCGTCTGCCCATCGCCGCCATTTTGACACTGAGCGGACTGTTCTTCATCTTTGCCAGCGGTCGTTTTGTGCCCGCCCAGGCCATCGGCTCCCTGGCCGTGCCATCCGCCCAGCGCGGCGCCTTCATGAGTCTGAATACCTGCGTGCGTGACCTGGGCGCCGGCGTGGCGGCTAGTCTGGCGGGATTCATGGTTACAACAGCCCCATCCGGCGAGCTGCTGCACTTCAACCACATCGGCTACTTTGCCGTCGCGGCCTCGGCTTTCAGCTACTGGATCGGCACCCGCGTGCGCACCCAGGACATCACCCTGCCTCAACCCATCGTATGACCCCGACTGAAACCATCCGTGAACTCTACCGCGCCATGCGTGAGCGCGACGATGCCGCCGTGTATGCCATTTGTGCCGAAGATATCGTTTGGCAGCAAAGCGCTGGTTTCCCCGGTGGCTCCACCTGGCATGGACCTGCATCCGTGATCGAAAACGTCTTCCGGGCAAATTCCAAACGCTGGACCGGTTTTGCCTTCACCGAGGAGGAGATGATGGAGGCCGGAGACCGCGTCATCGTGCTCGGTCATTACTCCGGCACCTCGCCCGCGACAGGCAAGCCCATGCGCGCAGCCGTGGCCCATGTCTATGATTTGCTTGGGGGCAAAGTGACCCGCTTCCGCATGTATGCAGACACCCATCCCATGTGGGAGGCGATGAGCTGACCGACATATTTCCGCCAGATTGCCAGGGCCTTCGACGTTGTTCATGCCCTACCATGAAATCACGCCTGTTCCTTTCTTTCGCAGCCTTCAGCCTGCTCGCCTCCGCCCGTGCCGAAGACGCCTTCGTGCCGCTTTTTGACGGCAAAACACTCACCGGCTGGGAGCAGCACAGCGGCACCGCCGAGTATCGTGTCGAAGACGGAGCCATCATCGGCAAGACCGTGCCCAACACGGGCAACTCCTTCCTCTGCACCGCAAAGAAATACGGCGACTTCATCCTGGAGCTCGAATTCAAAGTGGACCCGTCCATGAACTCCGGCATCCAGTTTCGCAGCAACTACTACACCCAGGAGACCGAGGTCGAGATCGCCGGCAAAAAGAAGAAGTTCCCGGCTGACCGCGTGCATGGCTATCAGTTCGAAATCGATCCCAGCCCCCGCGCCTTCACCGGTGGTGTCTATGATGAAGGCCGCCGCGGCTGGCTCTTCGATTTGAAGGACAACGAAGCCGCCCGCAAAGCCTTCAAACAAGGCGAGTGGAACAAGGCCCGCATCGAGTGCAAAGGCAGCAGCATCAAAACCTTCATCAACGATGTCCCCGCCGCCGACTTCACCGATGACCTCACCAAGGAAGGCGTCATCGCCCTCCAGGTCCATGGCATCGGCAAGAAGACTGAAGCCGTGGGCAAGGAAGTCATGTGGCGGAACATCCGCATTCAGGAGCTGAAGTAACACGTGCTCAACACATCTTTTCGGGAGGTCGGTGCGGGCAACGGAACGCTTGATTTCCCAGCGGCTTGTAAGTTAGGCTGATCCATCCCATGAAAAAGCTCCTCCTGCTTCCTTTACTCAGTTTCACGGTCGCCTTTGCCGCCGAACCTGTCCCTGAATTCAAAGGCGGCATCGAGCGGCTGGACCCGGCTTTCGACAAGCTGATCCCCCCTGAGGCACACATCGAGATTTTGGCCACAGGGTTCAATTGGTCCGAAGGACCCGTATGGAAGGACGGGCAGATTCTGTTTTCCGATGTGCCGGAGAATACGGTCTTTGGCTGGAAGGAAGGTGATAAGGCGGCGGCCACGTTTCTGAAACCCAGCGGCAGTCTGAGCGGTGACGGGCAGGGATCGAACGGTCTGGCCGTGGATGCGAACGGCAGTCTGATCCTCTGCCAGCATGGCGAGCGCCGCATTGCGCGCCTGGAAAAAGATGGCAGCTTCACCTCCCTGGCGGAGAGGTATAACGGCAAGCGTTTCAATAGCCCGAACGATCTGGTCATCGCGAAGAGCGGCACGATTTTTTTCACGGACCCACCTTATGGGATGAAGAAGGGCACGGAGCCGGATGCGCCTTATCATGGCATTTACCGCCTGGAGGGCGATGGCAAGGTCAGCCTGATCATCGAAGACATCCGCTGGCCCAACGGCATCGCCCTGAGCCCGAATGAAAAGACGCTGTATATCGCCGTTTCGGACAAAGATGACACACGCCTGATGGCCTATGATCTGCAGGCAGATGGCAGCGTGAAAAACGGTCGCCTCTTTTTCCATGCCCAGCCCCTGAAGTCTGCGGAACGCAAAGGCGGCTGTGACGGCATGAAGGTGGACACGCTGGGCAATGTCTGGACCACGGGTCCTGGCGGTGTACTGATCATCAGCCCTGAGGGCAAGCACCTCGGCAGCATTCTCACCGGTCAGAACACAGGCAACTGCGCCTGGGGCGGCCCGGAGAAGGACACGATGTATGTCACAGCGGACATGTTTCTGCTGCGGGTGAAGACGCTGGTCAAAGGGCTGTAGTTCAGAACATCAGGCCGCAGGCAGAGGTCCTGAGGCCACGAGCTTTTTCTTGCGGGGGTCCACGGTAAGGCTCAACCCCTCCAGGCTGCGGGCTCCCAGCAGCAACAGGTCTCCTTTCTCAGCGAATACGACCTCATCCACGGTGAAGGCCTTATCAACACGGACAATGGCGAAACCCACGCTGCGGGTGATGGTGGTGCCGTTTGCCATGATGAACTGGAGGTCTTTCTTCTCGCGTTCGATGCCCAGTTTTTCCAGGGTCTTGGCGGGCACCCAGGTGTACTCGCTTCCAGTATCCACTAACAACCGCGACAGCGAGGCTCCATTGCTGCGTTCTGCAATGTTTTCAATGCGTGCGCCTGTGGTAAAAGTGCCCATGCGATTATTATGCTGCATTTGGGTGGCTTTGGCAACGCTCTGTCTGCCTGTGGTTGCTCGCGAAGTGCAGTCTCACGGCCTCCTGTTTGAGAAGTGGCTGCGCGACACGTTCTTCGGCGGTTATCAGCCGAAGGATTACACGCAGAAGTGGGATATCCCGGCGGAGGTGAATGTGAATCACGGGCGCATCCCGGTGAATCCCAAGGCGATCAAATACGGGTCGCCCATTGGCTTGGGCGATGCGGTGAGGCAATTTGAGATTGAGGAGCCGTTTTTGCTGATCGTAGGCTTTTGGCAGCAGGACTCGGAGAGTGAAAAACGCTGGGTGAATGTGCAGGCGGTGAAGGTGATGCCGGAAACTTGGCGAAAGCTCTGGGGGAACATCACGCAGGCGGATCTGGAAAGACTCAATGCAGTGATCAAAAACAAGTCCTTGAGCCTGGAGGAGACACGAGCGCAGGTGCAGGTGATGAAAGCAGGCGCGCCGTTTAACGATGCCGTGATGGAGCTGAATCCCAAGATCGACCGCAGCCAGCGGCGTCTTCAGTGCAGCCTGGCCTTCGACGATTTCTTTGATCATCTCGCGCCAAAAGCAGAGCGAGGAATTTTGGAAAAGCCCATGGTGTTTGGCGTGCCGGTGCCGCGTCCGTTTGCGTCCCGCCCGCGCTCATTTGTCGAGCAGTAGAATCCGGAATGACCGGCCCATGAAGGCGGGGTGGGTCAGGGAGTGGTATTGGCGCAGCAGGGCTTGGGTCGAGGCATCCACACGACCCTCCAGGGTGGCCAGCAGCGGCAGCCCGAGTTTCCCCAGGAAACGGCCCTGCAGTTCATAGGCGCGCTGTTTCATCCCGGTGGCTTCGGCGGTCTCAATCAGGCGGGTGAAATTGATGTGCGTGGTGAGGTCGCATTCGCCGAGGTCCAGCAGCACATGGTCATCCGTCTGATGCTTGCTGTAACGCCGCAGGGTACCGGAGGTGCGTTCGGGCGAATAAAGTTCCGCTTCGTCAAAACCGTAGTCGGCGATGTAAACCACGCCGTGAAAAGGGGCGGTGGCCAGTTCCTGCATCCAGTCGAGCGCGGCCAGATTCACTTCGGTGGTGTAACCGGGCGGCAGGTCATGAGGCAGGCGGCGCAGCTCTTCAGCCAGCCTTTCTGAAGAGGCCGGTCCGGCGATGAAATCCAGGGTCGTCCCTGCCGTGTGAACATACAGTTCCTCCCAGCGCTCGCCCGTCCAGCGCACCAGGTGCACGGGCATGGCATCGGGCAGTTCGTTGCAGACGAAAAGGGCCGGGACAGGGGGCAGCGCAGCCAGGGAAGCCACCCAGTTCACACGCCCTTCAAAAGGGGCAAGACGTTGACGCTGAACGGCTTCATAGCGTGGATTCGGCTCCACGATGATGTAGGGGTGATCCGTGGTGGAAAGGATATCTTCGGCAAGTTGGCCATCATGCGCAGCTTGTTCGATGACGCAAAAGTGCGGTGACTCCCCCAGCTCTGCCTTCACCTGCTGCGCGAGGTTTCCCAAAAGCCTGCCATAGAGTGAGCCGACACTGACGGCAGTGTAAAAGTCGCCACTGCGGCCAATTCGGCGCGGGCCGGGGCCGTAATAGCCGTGTTCGGGATGATAAAGCGCCTGCTGCATGACCTGGGCGAAGGTCAACCTGCCCTCAGGACGGGCAGAAAGGTCATCGTGCAGAATGCGTGTCAGTGCGGTCATGGGGGAAACAAGTGGCGCGGAAGCGGCAAAGCCGTTAGATTACCATCCCTTGCATTCAAGGGCATCTCCTCATGTTCGGCAAAGATTTGGAAACTAAACCCCAGACGAACTGGCGCGGCGAGTCCGGCCTGAAACTCCCTTTTTATCGTCGTATCTGGTTCAGCGCGCTGATGGCACTGATCATTCTGGTGGGGGTCACGGCCCTTGGGATCTACTCCATCATCGTCGCGCCTCTGTGGGAAAAGGCGCAGATCTATGACTTGGCGGAGATCCGCAAGCTGGAGGCTGCCAGCATCATCTATGACCGCAATGGCGATGAACTGTCCCGCATCTATGTACTGAATCGCACCCCGGTGCCGATCAAAGAAGTGCCCCAGCATTTCATCGATGCTCTCACCGCCCAAGAAGACAGCCGGTTTTTCAGCCATGATGGGGTGGACTACATCGGTCTCTTCCGTGCCGTTTACCTGAACTTTAAGGCCGGTGAAGTGACGCAAGGTGCATCCACTATCACTCAGCAGCTGGCCCGTCAGACCTTCGGCCTGATGGAAAAGAGTTACAAACGCAAGATCATGGAGGCTTTTGTGGCCCAGCGAATCGAGCGCAAGCACACCAAAAGCGAGATCCTGGAGCTGTATCTGAACCGCATCTTCTTTGGCAAAAACTTCTATGGCATTCAGGCGGCGGCGCTGGGTTACTTTGGCAAAGATGCCAAGGACCTGACGATTGAAGAATCCGCAACCATTGCCGGCCTCATCAAGAGCCCCAATAACATCGAGCCCCTGAAACATCGCGAACGGGCCACGAAGGAGCGCAATTACGTGTTGGAGCGCATGGTGCAGGAGGGTAGCCTGGATCGTGATGCTGCCGAAAGGCTGAAGCTGAAACCGATGGTCACCACGCCGCAGACCAGCGACCCCAGGCTAAGCTATGTCTTTGATGAAGTGCGACAGGAAGTGGTGGCGCTCGTTGGAGAAGAGCGGGCCTCCATTGGCGGTTTTCAGATCTACACCAGCATTGACAAGGAGCTGCAAAAAGCGGCTGAGGCGGCGATGAAAAAGCGGCTGGCCGAAGTGGAAACTCGCGAAGATTATCCCCATCAGACTTACACTCAGTTTCGTGGCATCCTGAGTGAATGGCATGGCCGGAAAATGAAGGGCCAGCCCAACGATGATATGCCTAGGCCCGTCCCCGAATATCTGCAAGGGGCCGCCCTGATCATGGACAATCGAGACGGGTCCATCCTAGCCATGGTCGGCGGTCGTGACTTCATTGATAGCCAGTATAACCGCGCCACGGATGGCTTGCGCCCCATGGGCACTGCTTTCACCCCGTTCGTTTATGCCGCCGCTTTTTCGAAGCCGGGTTACTTCCCCATGACCCCGCTGGCCGATGAACCGCTGGATAACCGGCGTGTGATGATCGGTGGTCTTACCGGTATCTTGGGAGAGTGGGGTATGGAGGTGGACGATCCCAAATGGTCCCGAAACCCCATCAGTGCGCGTGAGGCCCTGGTTGCCTCCCACAACTCTGCCACGGTGCGTCTTGGCGAGCGCATCGCCCTGGAAGGCGGACGTGTGAAACAGGACTTCAAAGACTTTGCCAAGCGTGCCGGTATAAGCACCGAGTTGCGCGAATTTCCCTCGACCTTCCTCGGGGCGACTGAGGCCAAACTCGATGAAATGTGCCTGGCCTACTCCTGTTTCCCCACGCTGGGCAAACGCCCTGCCAGACAGCATCTCATCCAGCGCATCACGGACTTCCGGGGAAAGGTCGTTTTTCAACTTGATGAGAAGACCCTACAGCCCGTCCGCGCCATGGACGAAATCGCAGCTTATCAGACCCATACTTGCCTGACCGAGGCCCTTCATCGAGGCACCGGCGCACCGTCCATCGAATACGGCCTGGGCGACTTCCCAGCAGGTGGTAAAACCGGCACGCATTATGAGTCCAAAGACCTCTGGTTTTTTGGTTACACCTCCGCCGTGACATGCGGGGTCTGGGTGGGATTTGACAAGCAGAAGACCATCTATCCGGGTGCCTTCTCCAACAGAATCGCCCTTCCCATCTGGACGGACATCATCAACGCTTCAACCAAGGGCCGCACACCCCAAGACATCAACCCCCCCGAGTCCGCCGAGCGTGTCGAGGTCTGTCGCGTCAGCGGCCTGCGTGCCACGGATTTTTGCTATGACAAGATCAAAGGTCCGGATGGCATCGAGCGCTCCGTGCGCAGCACGTATTCGGAATATCTGCGGCCCGGCACCAGCTTCAACACTACTTGTCCCGTCCACACGGGAGAGGGTTTGCCGGCAGATCTCGCAGCCTTTCATCAATCCATCATTCACAACTCCAACACGGCCCTGCTGGCCGAGGCGGGCAAGTTTGCCAATATCGAGGCCGTGCATCTCCAGGACCCGATCGTCATCGGAGAAGACCCCTACAATTCCGAAAAACCTGTCCTCCGCGCCCGACCGGTGAATGACGACGGTACGCCCATCCTGCGTGCCGTGCCCGTGGGTGTGGATGAAGGAGACTCTGCCGAGCAACCCGTGATCAAGCTGAAGCCGCCGCCGCCGATGAAAATCGAGCTGTGAGGGTCGGTTGTAAAGTGCCAGACCGGAAGATCCTTGCTTGCCACTATCCGCCATTGGCGTATTATAAAAGGCAATGGTTTTTTATGAAACGCCCATTTTCACAGAGCAGGTCGTGGAGTTTCTCGATGATGAATCATATCGGGCTCTTCAAAATGCCCTCATTCTTGATCCGGAAGCGGGAGATCTCATTCCCCGGTCCCGAGGGCTTCGCAAGATACGCTGGAAAGTGGCCGGGCGGGGCAAGAGAGGCGGTATCCGGGTCATCTACTACCTCGTCACCAAAGATCAGATCTTCATGTTGTATGCCTACGCCAAGAATGAACAGGAAAATCTAACGCCGGATCAAACTCAAAAACTGCGTAACCTCGTGGAACGCCACCTAAAATATGAATGATATTGACTTTAAACGCCTCTCAGAGAGCATCGCGCAGGCAGGAGAAATCCAGCGGGGTCTTCGAAAACCTTCCCGCACGTTCAAGTATTCGACCCTGGATGTAAAAGCGATCCGTGAACGTCTGGGGCTGTCCCAATCCCGGTTTGCTGCACTGATGGGTGTGAGCAGCCGTACCCTGCAAAACTGGGAGCAGGGACGGCGTGAACCGGAAGGCCCTGCGAAGGCCCTCCTCCGTGTGGTGGACCGCGAACCAAAGGCGGTCCTGCAAGCTCTTCACTCCTGACCACCCGAATCTCCCCATCCCCTGCATTTTTGGAGAGCAAAGTGCGGGGATCTGGCTAGCCTAGGCAGGCCAATGGCAGATTCCTTTGTCCACCTCCATCTTCACTCTGAATACTCTCTCCTCGATGGCGCGGTCCGTTTAGACGACCTCGTCAAGCGCACGAAAGAGCTGGGGATGCCTGCGGTGGCGGTCACGGATCATGGGAATCTCTACGGGGCCATTGATTTCTACATGGCGGCCAAGAAGGCCAAGGTGAAACCCATCCTGGGCTGTGAGGTCTATCTGGCCCCCGGCTCCATGCATGAAAAGAAGGAGGTGCAGGGCCGTAAACGCGCCTCCCACCTGACTCTGCTGGCCGCCAGCAACGAAGGGTATGAAAACCTTTCCCGCATCGTCACCGAGGCGCATCTCTATGGCCAGTGGTACAGCCCGCGCGTGGACAAGGATCTGCTGCGCAAGCACAGCAAGGGTCTCATCTGCCTCAGCGGCTGCATCAATGGCGAGATCAATCAGCTCCTGCTCACGGATCGCAAGGACGAGGCGGAAAAGAGCCTCATTGAGTTTCGCGACATCTTTGGCCCGGAGAATTTCTATCTGGAACTTCATGACCACGGCATGGAGCAGCAGCGTACCTCAGCCCGGCAGCTCATTGAGTGGGGGAAGAAATACGACCTGAAGACCGTCGCGGCCAATGACGTGCATTTCATGAACCGCGCGGATCATGAAAGCCACGACATCATGATCTGCATCGGTACGGGCGCGAACGTGCATGACACCAACCGCCTCACCTACTCGCCGGAGGTTTATTTCAAGACGGCCGAGGAGATGCGCGCCCTTTTCAGCGAAGTGCCCGAGGCCTGCGACGCCACGCTGGAAATCGCCGAGAAGTGCAACATCGACATCCGCCTGGACTCCACCAGCATTGACCGTTACCCGCAGTATCCATTGGAAGGTCAGTGGCAGGATCGCAATGCCTACCTGCGCCACCTTTGCGAAGAAGGACTCATTCGCCGCTATGGCCGGGATCGTGCGCTCAATGACGAGGCTTTGCGCCAGCGCATGGATTATGAGCTGGCCCTACTGGCCGAAAAGAACTTCACCAGCTATTTCCTTATCGTCTGGGACTTCATCAACTGGGCACGTGAACACGGCATCCCCGTGGGTCCGGGGCGTGGTTCAGCGGCCGGTTCCGTGGTCGCTTATGTGCTCGGCATCACGGACATCGATCCGCTGCGCTTTGAACTGGTGTTTGAGCGCTTCCTGAACCCGGAACGCGTTAGCCCTCCCGATATTGACATCGACTTCTGCCAGACACGCCGAGGCGAGGTCATCCAATACGTGCGTGAAAAATATGGCGATCTCAGCGTGAGCCACATCATCACCTTCGGCACCATGGGTGCGAAGTCCGTGGTGCGTGACGTGGGCCGCGTGCTGGGCTGGAGCTATGGGGATGCGGATCGTCTGTCCAAGATGATCCCGACCGAGTTGAACATCACCCTCGCCGGTGAGGACAAGGTGGACAAGGCAACCGGCAAGACCATCCACATTGACGGGGCCATCGACAAAAACCCGGAGCTGAAGGCCTACATCGAAAAGGACAGCAATGCGCAGGAACTCTGGAAGCATGCGACCTTCCTGGAAGGCATCACGCGTGGCACCGGCATCCACGCGGCGGGCGTCGTTATCGGAGACCGGCCACTTTATGACTTCATCGCCCTAACCAGGGGTAACGAAGAGGAAATCGTCTCCCAGTTTGCTATGAAGCCGCTCACGGAGCTGGGCATGTTGAAGATGGACTTCCTGGGCCTGAAAACCCTGACCGTCATTCAGGAGGCGGAACAGTGGGTGCAGAAACGGGTGCCTGGTTTCAATACAGGTGACGCTCCGCTGGATGACGTCAAAACCTTTGAGATGCTGCAGCGGGGTGAAACGGTCGCTGTGTTCCAGATGGAATCTGGCGGAATGATCAATACCTGCAAGCAGCTCGGTCCCGACAAGATCGAGGAAATCATCGCTATCCTGGCCCTCTATCGGCCGGGACCCATGCAGTTCATTCCCGACTACATCGCCCGTAAAAAGGGTCTGGAGGAGGTCGAGTATCCACACCCTTTGCTGGAAAAGATCGCCAAGGAAACCTACGGGATTTTGGTTTACCAGGAGCAGGTGCAGCAGGCCGCCAACGTGCTGGCCGGGTTCAGTCTCGGACAGGCAGACTTGCTCCGCCGTGCCATGGGTAAAAAGGACGCCGCCGAGATGGCCCGTCAGCGTATCGCCTTTGTCGCCGGCTGCAAAACGACCAACGACATCGGTGACAAGCAGGCCAACGCGGTCTTCGACTTGCTGGAAAAGTTCGCCCAATACGGCTTCAACAAATCGCACTCGGCAGCCTACGGAATCGTCACGTATCGGACCGCCTATCTGAAGGCAAACTACCCGGTCGAGTTCATGACCGGGGTGTTGAGCCTCGAAGTCAGCAACACGGACAAGATTGCCAACTTTGTCAGTGAGTCTTTGCGCATGGGCATGGCGATTTTGCCGCCTGACATCAACCGCTCCTTGCTCAAGTTTTCTCCCGAACGCACCAAGGACGCCGACCCCAATGTCGAAGGTCCAAACGCGATCCGATTTGGCCTTAGCGCAGTGAAAAACGTGGGTGAAGGAGCCATGGCCGCCGCCATCGAAGAGCGTGAAAAGAACGGCCCTTTCAAGAGCCTTGAGGACTTCGCCGCTCGCATGGATAACCGGGCCGTGAACAAGAAGCTGCTCGAGGCCCTGGTGAAGTCGGGTGCGTTTGATTTCACCAAGGAACACCGGGCTTCTCTGTTTGCCCGGCTAGAGCAAGTGCTGGCCTCGGCCGCATCCGCCCAGAAGGACAAGAAAGCAGGCCAGGGCGGCCTCTTTGATGACTTCGCCATGGCACCGCCGAAGAAGGCCACAGCCCAGGTGGCCGTGGAGCCCTGGACGATGGATGAAACCCTGGCTTTTGAAAAAGAGCTGCTCGGTTTCTATGTCAGCGGCCACCCGCTCGACAGCTACCGGGGCCATTTCGAATCCAGCAAGCTGACCAAGATCATGGCCCTGGAGGAGGTGGACACGAGCGGCAAACCGCAGACAGTATTCATCGCCGGTATCGTCAATAGCCTGGATGTCAAATACTCCAAGAAAGACAACCGCCCCTTCGCCACCTTCACCTTTGAAGACTTCACCGGTCAGATCGAGATGATGGTCTGGAGTGACGAGTATGAGAAGTTCAAGGACGTGCTGAAGGTCGGCGCTGTCCTGGGCCTGCGCTGTCGCTGCATGAAGGACCAGCGCACGGAGGGCAACCGCCTGACGCTCAGTGATGCCAAACCGCTGCAGCCCAAAAAAGCCCGCGTGGCCAATGCCGGAGAAGCCGGTGCCGAAGTCCCCGTCAAGCCCGCTCCACCCGCTGCCCCGCCGAAGCCCTTGCTCCTGCGCCTGGACTGCAAACGCCACAGCCAGATCGACCTCAACCGCATCCACGAGGTCCTGGTGCAGTTCCCCGGTGATCTGCCTGTGATCTTCGAGTTCAGCTACAACGGCGGCAGCAAGGTCCGTCTCGAGGCCGGGGATGAATACCGCGTGACCCAGACCAAGGACCTGGTGCAGCAGCTCATGATCTGGCTGTAATAAGGTGCGAGGGCTTCCAGCTCTCAGGATGAGGCCAGGATCACCGTAGTCGCGGGACAGGCGGCCTCACTCCTTGGATGCCGCCGCGTGCGTCGAGCTTGCAAGGCTACAGTGAAGACAGTAGCCTTTTGTCAATGATCACTCGCATCCGAATTCAAAACTACCGCTCGTTTGTGGACGCGGAGGTGAAGCTGCGGCCATTTTCGTTGGTAGTGGGAGCCAATTGTTCGGGGAAGAGCAATTTTCTGAGGTTTTTTGTGGATGCAATTTATCAAGCTGAGCATCTCTTTTCCAGTAACCAAATTCTTGTTCAACATAATGACTGGCCTACACACCAGAATTATATGCTCGATAATTTTGGATTCGAATTCAACTTTAGTAACTCTACATCTGTAACTTGTTTACATGGACAAGAAAAGGGACATTATTTAAAAGGAAAAATCCCGTGGAAAAGTAAGGATGTTCCTGTTTTTAGTATAGACCCATTCAAGGTTTCTGATATTGAGATCGCCACACCAAATGCTACAGTTCATGGAGATGGTAGCGGCACTGCCCAAGTTTTAGATATATTAAAAAATGGAGATCGAGAGGACCTCTTCGATAAAATTGAGGGGCATTTTAAGCGATATGTTGTCGAAGTAGAAAAATTAAGCCTCAGGACGGTTGAAAAAGGAAAAAAGCAAATTCAAGTCCGGGAGCTAGGCTTAAAATTTCCTGTTTCTGCTGCGGAGCTCTCAGAAGGCACTCGCCTTGTCCTCTGCATCCTCACCATCCTGCATCAGGAGAATCCGCCGCCGATCATTCTACTCGAAGACATAGATCGGGGACTGCATCCGCGGCTGTTCGAATATGTGGCACCGATGATGAAAGACATCGCAGAAAGGCATGGCATCAACATTTTGGCGACGACGCACAACCCATATCTTGTGGATTGCTTTAAGGACGAAAAAGAAGCCGTGATTATTGTCGAGAAGAAGGATGGAGCCAGCACCTTGAGCACTCTGGCAGATCGTCTGGAGGGGCTGAACTATGATTCGGTGGACCCCGATGACATGCCGTTGGGGAATCTTTGGTTCTCGGGTCTCGTCGGTGGGGTGCCTGCCAAGATCAATCGTCGGCATGAGAAGTGATATGCCGAAACATTTGTACATCCTCTGCGAAGGCGAGCTGGATGAGATGTTCTATGAGCGCCTAGCGGAACGCGTCACAGGGCAGATTTTTCAGAGCGATCAAGAGTTTCGAGTCCGTCGTGGCTCAAACTGGAAAACGGCCTTGGCTGCAGCCAAGCTCTTGATCAACCGGGTCAGACACTGGCAGTCCAAACAGGACATCGCGGTGATCATTGCCGTGGATAATGACCGTGCGCCGGGACATCCAGGTGGCAACACCTATCCGCGGCCATTACCCAAGCCCGACCTGAAAAAGCAGCCTCGCTATCCGCAGTTGGTTTCCATGTTGGAAAACACCTTGGGACAGGATCGTTTGCAATGGCCCATTGGGGTGGCGCTGGCCGTTCCCGTTGAGATGATTGAAAGCTGGGTCTTGACCCTGCTGAATCCGGGCCTGGATGAACTGCCGCTTTATAGTGAGGCCTCCAGCCCCCTCGCCAAGCTTTATTACGGAATGACTCCACCTCCACAGCTCAAAGATCTTCGCGATGCTGAGGCCAAGTCTCGCGGCATGAGTCTTGACGAGCTTTTCTGGGAAGCTGCTGAGGCCGATCTAGCACCGGCGGCTGCGGTTTCACACAGCTTGTCACTGTTTCTCGCTGATCTGAAAGGCTGGAAATAGTATCGCGCTGATGCGGTTGATCCATGAGTCGGGAAACTGACACTCCTTTACCCACCATGGCCTGTCTCATGCTTCCTGTCGGGATTGCCGCTTGAATCTCACGGCCCCCACTTCAACCATGCCGCACATGCGTAAAACTAAGATCCTTTGCACCCTCGGGCCTGCGACCGAGTCCGCTGAAGTCATCACCACCCTCATCGAAAAGGGCACAGACATTGTGCGCCTCAACATGAGCCATGCCTCGCACGACTGGGTGCGGATGGTCTATGCCCGCATCCGTGAGGCGGCGGCGAAGGGATCGAAGGAAGTCGCGGTGCTCATGGACCTGACCGGGCCGAGCATTCGCACGGGCGATGTGGAGAAACCCTGGCAGCTCCAGGTGGGCGATTGGGTGGAGTTTCGCTGCAAGGCGGATGTGGCCGCCACAGTGCCTCTTTCTGTCTCGGTGAATTACCCCGAGCTGGGGAAAGACCTGAAGGTGGGTGACATCATCATGGTGGACGGCGGCATGATCCAGATCAGGGCCACGGAAATCACGGACAAACGCGTGATCGGGACCGTGCTGACAAAGGGGGAAATGAAATCCCGCCGTCACATCAACCTGCCCGGCGTGCCTGTGCGCCTGCCGCCTTTGACGCAGAAAGATTATGCCGATCTGGATCTGGGCTGTGAGTTGGGAGTGGATTACTTTGCCCTTAGCTTTGCACGTGAGCCGGCGCACATTCAGCATCTGCAATTGCTGCTGGAGCAGAAAGGCAGCAAAGCACGCGTGATCGCCAAGATCGAGAACCAGCAGGCGTTGCAAAACATCGATACCCTGGTGGAGGCCAGTGGTGGCATCATGGTGGCCCGTGGCGATCTGGGCAGCGAGTGCCCCATTGAGGATCTGCCTCTGATCCAGCGTCATATCGTGGAGCGCTGCTCCTATCATGGCCGCAAGGTCATCGTGGCTACGCAGATGCTGGAAAGCATGATCGAAAACCCGGTGCCGACCCGGGCTGAGGTGACGGACATTTTCAATGCCGTGATCGAGCAGGTGGACTGCGTGATGCTGAGCGGTGAGACCAGCGTGGGCCGTTATCCGGACAAGTGCGTGGAAGTGCTGGACACCGTCATCCGCCGGATCGAGCAAAAGTATCCTTCCGGTCGTTTCGCCAGCGATGCCCCGTTGAAGACGAACAAGCACAAGACCGTGAAAGCTGCCATCCTTTTGGCCAACAGCATCCCAGGCTCGAAGCTGCTGGTCTTTACCCTGCGTGGGGTGATGGCCCACCTCCTGGCGCATCAGCGGCCGGAGTTCGCCTCCATTTTTGCCTTCACTCCGCATCTGCACGTCAGCCGCACGCTGGTCAGCGCCCGAGGGGTGCAGCCCTTCGTTTTAGCCTTTGAGGAAGGTGACCCGGAGAAGGCCATCCGCGATGCCATTGAAATGCTGCGCCAACACAATCACATCACCCAAGGTGACCCGTTGGTGATCCTGAGCGATGCTCTTTATGATGGCATCAATGTGGATGCCATCCTCCTGCGTGATGCCTGACCGATTCATCGTGATAGACCGGGGCGGAGATGGCCCTTTTGGGATGTTGATCTTCCTGGGTTCTGCTCTTGATCCCACGCGGGTGACGTAGGACAATAGGGGCGATCTTTCTACAACTTCGTTTGCACTCCGGTCCACTGCGTGCTTGAGGCTGCCCTATCTCCTGCCGTGAATCATCCGCTCACAACATCCTCTGAGAATGCCGATGGCGAGGTGGACCCGATGACGGAGGCCACCATCGTGGTGGAGAGCGTGCGTGGCAATATGACCCAGGCGGCCATGCCGACCCGTGGCAGTGGGGTGCGTTCAGCGGATCTGCTGAAAGATAATGACGGCTGGCTGGAGGGTAAATTTCGCCTTTTGGAAAAGCTTGGGGAAGGGGGCTTTGGCCTCGTCTTCAAGGCGGAACAGGTTTACCCGATCCAGCGTCTGGTGGCGGTGAAGATCCTGAAGGCGGGCATGGACACACAGCAGGTGATCGCCCGTTTTGAGACGGAGCGGCAGTCGCTGGCGCTGATGGAGCACCCCAACATCGCCCGTGTGCTCGATGCCGGTGAAACGGAACGCGGGCAGTCTTACTTCGTCATGGAGCTGGTGCGCGGCCGCTCCATCACCAGTTATGCGAGCAAAAAGAATCTGACGCTGAATCAGCGCCTGGAGCTTTTCATTCCGGTGTGTCAGGCGGTCAATCACGCTCACCAAAAAGGCATCATTCACCGTGACCTGAAGCCCTCCAATGTGATGGTGATGGAGGAGGACGGGCTGCCGACGCCGAAAGTGATCGACTTTGGAATTGCCAAAGTCCTGGAGCAAAAGGATACCAGCATCACTCTGGCCACCGGCATGGATCAGCTTGTGGGCACGCCCGGCTACATCAGTCCGGAGCAGATCGAACATGGCAGTTCCTATGTGGATACCCGCTCCGACGTGTATGCACTGGGTGCCATCCTGATGGAACTGCTGACGGGCAAGGCCCTGGTCACGCCCATGGACATTGCGCAGAAACCTTTGCATCAGATCCTGCGGGATCAGGTGGAGCGTGATCCGCCGAAGCCGAGTTCGCGCGAGCCATCCCTCAAGGGAGATCTGGACTGGATCATTCTCAAAGCCTTGGAGCGTGACCCGGCGCGGCGTTACGGCAGTACGGATGACTTGGCAGACGATCTGCGGCGGTTTTTGAAGCATGAGCCGGTGCGCGCCTGCCCGCCCAGCCGTGCTTACATCATCAAAAAGTTCGTTCGGCGTCACCAAGTGGGGGTGGCTGCGAGTGTGGCGATCGCGCTGGCCGTTCTTGCTGGTGGCATCACCAGCACGGCGTTGTATTTTGAGGCGGAGAAAAACCGTGTCGCGGCGGAGGAGGCGGGCAGCAATTTAAAGAAAGAGTATTCCCGCTCCGATGAAGTCATGGCGCGGCAGCTCACCGAACGACGGGATTACACGGAGTCTGTCGCGTGGTTGACACGCGCCCTGCGGACCGATCCGGGCAATAAGCTTGCGGCCACCAGTTTGCTCAGCCTCTTGCAGCACACCCATCTGCTGCACCCGACTACGCCAGAGCTGCCATTGCCTGCGGGGGCCCAAGAGGCCCGCCTTGTGGCGCTCAGTCGGCAAATGGGCCGCGCCATCGCTGTCGCAACTGTGAAACCCAGGCAGGGTAAGCAGGGAACTCCCAAATCTGTTCTCAGCATTTGGGACACGGCCACCCATGAGCGTATCGATCACGTATTGCCCCAGGGTGTGATAGCCACGTGTTTGACCGTTTCACAGGACGGGCAACAGGCCATTCTGGCCATGGACAATGGGCAGGTGGAGCTTTGGTCCCTCAAAGAGGGTCTGCGGCAGCCCTTGCTGCCCAAGCTACCGCAGTCCGTCCTCAGTCTCGCTCTCTCTGGGGACGGGCAGACCCTGGCTGTCGGGGGTGAAGGCGGCACCATCCAGGTCTGGGACATGCGTCATCTACAGCGTCCTGCCTTGGTGCTGAAATCCCTTGAGCTTCCCGCGAACCTAATCGTCATGGATTACCTGGGCACAGTCCTGGCCGTGGGGCATCCGGTGGAAACTCAGGAAATCAAGGGCAGCGCCGTCGTTTGGGATCTCAGCACCGGCAAAACCGTCGGAGATCCCTTTGAGACGGCAGATGGTATTTCCTCCCTGGCTATCCATCGAGAGCGGGAGATGATCGCCGTGGGCCTGCATTCTGGGACGGTTCATGTGGGGAATTTCCGCAGCCAAACAGAGTTGTTGCCGCCACTGGGCCATCCCTCCTCGGTGACCTGTCTCAGCATGAATGGCGATGCCAGCGTGCTGACGGTGGGGGATGCCCGGGGCTATCTCCACGCCTGGGATTTAGCCAAAGGACAACCGCTTACTCCTGCACAAGCCCATGATGGGGAGATCCTCATCGCCGCGCAGGCCCTGGAGCAGGGACTTGTGACCAGTGTCTCCCGTCATGGCGAGATGCAGGTCTGGAATACGCTGACAGGTGAGCGTGTGCAACATCGCCTGCGGCATAGCATCGCTGAGGTCAGCGTCACGCCAGACGGTTCCATGCTCATCGTCGCCCCGCGGCATGAGGCCAGCGTTCAGGTCTGGAGTACGCACCGCCGTATGACCACCCGTCGTTATCTTGCCGGGCCGCAGGAGGCTTTTATGGAGGCCCCGGTTCTGGCGGAAACCGCCCCGGCTGAGGTTTTGCAGGCTGTCGCCAAGGGGTGGAACCGCAGTGCCAAAATCATCGCTGCCGCTGATGCTGAGGGCCGAGTCACGGTCTCTGACCTCGATGCAAAATTTCATCCCCTGGGTCCTACTTTTGTCCATCCACCGGCCGTCGGGGCGGTGGCCATATCGGAGGATGGTCGCCTCGCCGCGACCTCCGGGCGTGATCAGGAAGTACGGCTTTGGGATGTATCGAACGGTAAAGCGACGGGTATTTCCATTCGCCATGATTCTTTTGTCAGTGCTCTGGCCCTGAGTGCCGATGCGCATTTCCTCGTCACTGTTACCGATGAGGGGGAAATCCGTGTTTGGGATGCGCGCACTGGCGACGCCCTGACGCCCGGCTTACGCCAAGGCGCCGGCATTACCGAAATCCACATCACCGCCAAGGGAGACAAGATGGTCTATCTCATGCAGGACCAGGGGTGGTTTTCCCTGCCGATGCCGCAGATCCCGAACGCCCCTTTGCCAGACTGGTTTTTGAGCTTGGCGGAGGCGCTCGCCCGCCGCCACCTTTCTGAGGAGGGGAAGGCCCAAACCCTGAGCCTGGCGGAGGCGCGCAATGCCTTGGCCCAAGTACCCAAAACCGCATCTTCGGAGGACGCTACCGCTCTGCGCTGGGCGCGCTGGTTGCTGAGCAATCCTGAAAATCGCCCTCTGAGTCCTCAGGAGGAGGAGACTTTTGAAGAGTATATCTCCAGCCTGAGCAAAAAAAAGGAGCCCAGTGCCCAAATCGAGGCCCAGCGATATCATACGGCTTCTCCCGGGGAGTGACCTAGATACTGATCCTTCGGTTTCGCGCCGTAATCGGCCAGGTTTGCGTAGCGGAGGCCTGCTCGATGAGGATCGCCTCTCCATACATCGAGACCGTGGGGCAGACATGGCGGGGGATGCCATGCAGTGCTTGTCCGATTTCAAACTCGTGCGCACGGTCCGTTTGCAGGACCAGGTGCTCTTCACTTTGCATGATGACCTCGGCGTCCGGCAGTTCTTCAAAGCGGACCCGAGGATGGGGATTTTCTGGTGCTACGGATTTATGCCCCAGGTCCAGTGTGAGCCGATCTTTGCCCGGTTTGCTGATGACTCGTGCCAGTAAGACTGCCGCAGGTAGGAAACGCAGGTCGGGATATTTATCCCCGTATCCAAAGTCCCAAAGGACGGTGGTGCCTGGCGAAAGAATCCGATCTTTCAGGGCGGCATGAATACCAAAAGTCGGTGAACCGCCTGCGACGAGTTCCTGCACCATGACGCCCTCACCGTTGAGCCGCTGCCGGAACTCCAATATCGGGGCATAGGCGGCCTCGCAGCGGGTTCGCCGCGTTTCCAGATCCGCATCATGGATGTGACCATCATAGGCATGAAGGCCACGGAACAGCAGCCTCGGGGTATCCTTGATCACATGCACCAAATAGCCGGCCGCTTCTCCGGGTAAAACACCTGTGCGGCCCATGCCACAGTCCATTTCCAAGAAGACTCCCAGCGTGACATTGTGCTGCTGCGCCGCCGTCGCCAAAGTGCGAAGGGTGGCCTCATCATCGGCAATGGCAGAAAACTGAATCTGTGGATACTTGAGTGCCAGGAGCGCGAGGCGGTGCCCATTGGGCCCGACACAGGGCATGGCCAAAAGCACATCGGTCGCCCCGCCCTCTGCGCACATTTCCGCCTCGGCGACAGTGGAGGCTTTGAATCGGGTGATGCCCAGCTCCACCTGCCACTGAAGGATGCGGAGTGATTTGTGCGTCTTGACATGCGGGCGCAGCCGCTCAGGCCCACCGGCAATCTGAAGCATCCACTGCAAATTGTGCCTGATACGCGCGTGGTAGAGCAGTAGGGCGGGGGAGGCGATTTCAGCCTCATTTTCAACGTGGAACCAAGCTTGGGTGGTCATGTGACTCCAGGTGATACCGGACCGCAGTCTGGGATGCAAGAACGCAGGCGGGTGACATTTGCATTCCTGCGTGCCTTTTCCTTGGCGGTCTGCGACTCTGCCGTTACAGTCCGCGTCCCCCCATCATGGTCCGACTCATCACCCAGCAAGGACAACTCTTCGATTGGCAGGACGAGAAGGTGCGCCCCTTCCCGGATAACCTTGTGTACCTGGATCTCCTCAACCCCTCGCGTGCCGAGGAATTGGAGGCGGAAAGCTGGCTCGAACACGGTCTCCCGACCCGTGAAGAAATGCAGGAAATCGAGGAATCCAGCCGACTGTATTCCGAGAACGGTGCCCTCTACATGACGGCATGGATACCCGTAGGCCTGGACACGCCCGATCCAGACACGACGGCCATCACCTTTGTGCTCGCCCCTGATTGCCTGACGACGGTGCGCTATGCCGACCCGATGGCGTTTCGTCTGATCGTGGATCACGTGCGTCGGCAATGTACCTGCCCGATGAGCAGCGATGCGGTATTTCTGACGCTTTGTGAACTCATTGTCGCCCGCATTGCGGATGCGCTTCAGGCCGTGGAGTCAGACTTGAAAAAAATTGGCCGGGAAGTCTTTCGCCTCGATCCCCAGAAGGCGAGTGCAGCGGTGGAAAAGGATCTGGGAGATGTGGTCCGCACCTTGGGCCGTCGCAGTGCCTTGGTGGCAAACCTGCGTGAAAGTTTGGTCAGTGTGAACCGCATGCTGCAATACTTTTTGAACAATGCGGCCACCTGGATGCGCAGTGATCTGGCCGCACAGTTTCGCAGTGTGATGCGCGACGTGAAGTCCCTGGACGATTACACCAATCAGCAACAGCAGGAGATGACCTTCCTGCTGGAGTCCACCCTCGGCCTGATCAACATCCAGCAGAATCAGATCATCAAGATCTTCACCATCGCCAGTGTGCTCTTCATGCCGCCGACGCTCATTGCCAGCCTCTATGGCATGAATTTTGAGCACATGCCCGAGCTGAAACTGCCCTGGGCCTATCCGGCGGTCATCTGCTTATTGATCATCTCCGCATTGCTGCCCATTTGGTTTTTCAAAAGGAAGAAACTGCTCTGATTTTAGGGGGCCTTCTTTTTCTTTTTAGACTGCCCGCCTCCAGGCAAACGACCGCTCGTCTTTGTGGCATCGAATTTAGGATTCGGGATGGGCATGAGGGCACCCACATCTTTGCGCCAGGACTCCAGTTTGGCGGATAAGGTGGCAACTTTGTCGGCATTGGCAGAGGCTAGATCATTTTTTTCGGACAGGTCTTCGCGCAGGTTGAAGAGCTCGCGTTTGCCGTCCTCATACCACTCGATCAACTTCCAGTCGCCTTCACGCACCGCAGCACCTGGGGCGCCGCCTTGGTTGCCGTAATGCGGATAGTGCCAGTAGAGTGCGCGCTCTGGCAGGGAGCCGCCCCGCAGCAACGGTAGCAGACTGACACCGTCCACCTTCGAGGCCGTTTTCCCCTGGGCCACATCCATGGCAGTGGCGAAATAATCAGGACTGCAAACCGGCGTGTCAATGACACTGCCTGCCTTCAGAACAGCAGGCCAGCGGACGACGAGGGGCTCACGAATCCCGCCCTCATACATCCAGCCTTTGCCGCCGCGCAAAGGGAGGTTCGAGGTCGGGGAACCTTCACTGGTGGAAAGGCCGCCGTTGTCGGAGGTGAAGATGATCAGGGTATTTTCCGCGAGACCGAGTTCATCCAGCTTTGCCAGAACCTTGCCAACGGCCAGGTCCATCGCCTCGACCATTCCGGCGTAAACCGGGAGTTCCTGCACCAAACGGACATCGCGCGGTTCTTCGCGACTCCATTTGACCTCCAGGCCTAACCGGGAGCGCTTCTCCTCATACTTCTTTTCCAAGTCTGGCCTGGACTGCAAAGGCGTGTGAACGGAGTAAAAGGAGAAGAAGGCAAAGAAGGGCTTGTCCTTGTTGGCCTCGATAAAATTGCCTGTCTCCGTGGCGAGGCGATCCGGCAGGTGTTCGCCAGGAGGACCATCGGGAAGACGCGGGTTGTCATAAGGCACGAAGTATTTGCCACGGCCATAGGGACCGCCACGATCCACGCCGCCGAGGTTGTGATCGTAGCCTTGGTTCTCCGGCCACCAGCCCTCGGGTCCGAGATGCCATTTGCCTGCGAAGAAAGTGGCATACCCGGCGGCCTTTAGCATCTCTGCCATCGTCACTTCGTCATGAGCCAGACGGTCGCTGTAAGGCGCAGGCAGGAGCTTGGTGTTGCGTGTCCACAGCTCCGGTTTCAAGGCCGCGCCAATGTAATCCGTCACACCTGTGCGCTGCGGCCATCGCCCGGTTTGCACCGCTGCACGTGTGGGTGAGCAGACGGGACAGGCCGCGTAGGCATCGGTAAAACGCGCTCCTTCCTTGGCCAGCCGATCCACGTTCGGCGTTTCGTAAAACGTGCTTCCGTAACAGCCGATATCGCGCTGTCCTAGATCATCCACCAGGAAGAACACGATGTTAGGCCGCGACTCCGCAGCGGAGACGAGACCGCCCGCGGAAAGAACCAGGATCGAGAGAAGACTTTTCACAAACATGGCTTCTGAACGTGGCCAACGCCTGCATCTCGCAGCAAACATCCTGACTGGACGGCAAGGGTCAGCGCGGGAATGTAAGCCTGCCGCATGAAGCGTCTCCTGCACCTGCACACCCATCTCAGTGATCTATCGCAATTGCTGCGCTGGACCCTGCTGGCCTTTCCGGTCGGTTTGGTGGTGGGTTCCGCGACGGCCTTGTTTCTTGCGTCATTGGACTGGGCGACCCGCACCCATGGGCAGCACCCGGAATTGCTCTGGGGGTTGCCGGTGGCGGGTGTGTTGGTGGGTTGGTTGTATCATCGTTTTGGCAAAGGTTCCGACCGGGGGAACAACCTGCTCATTGATGAAATCCACGAACCTGGTGGCGGAGTGCCTGCGCGCATGGCTCCGCTGGTGCTACTGGGCACGCTTGTGACTCACCTTTTCGGCGGTTCGGCGGGGCGTGAAGGAACGGCGGTGCAGATGGGGGGAAGCTTGGCCGGGTTGCTGGCGCGGTGGTTTCGGCTGGATGCGGCCAATCTGCGTCTGATGCTTTTGTGCGGGATTGCCGCCGGGTTTGGTGCGGTGTTTGGCACGCCTTTGACCGGGGCCATCTTTGCCATGGAGGTGCTGGTCATCGGCCGGATCAATTATGAAGCCCTCATCCCGGTGCTGGTGGCCAGTGTGGTGGGCGACGCGGTCTGCACGGCCTGGGGCATTCATCACACGATGTATCATCTCGATGTGGCCCCGGAGGTGGGAATGCGCGCCGCTCTGGATGGTCCGCTGCTGCTGAAGACGGCACTGGCGGCCATCGTGTTTGGCCTCATGGCGCGTTTTTTTGCTGAACTCACCCATGCCATCCAACGTGGCATGAAGCAGCTCATCTCCTACCCGCCTTTGCGTCCGGCGCTGGGCGGGGTCGTGGTGATTGCAATGGTGTATCTCCTGGGATCACGCGATTATCTGGGTCTCGGTGTTGAGGCGACTCGTGAAGGCGGGGTTAGCATCGTTTCTTCCTTTGAACCGGGTGGTGCCACACCTTGGAGCTGGCTGTGGAAGACGCTCTTCACGGCGGTGACGCTGGGCAGTGGTTTCAAAGGTGGGGAGGTGACCCCGCTGTTTTTCATCGGTTCGACCTTGGGTCATGCGCTGGGGCTACTGCTACAGGAACCCGTGGCGTTGTTTGCGGCGCTGGGATTCATCGCCGTCTTCGCCGGGGCGGCTAATACCCCACTAGCCTGCACGATCATGGGCATGGAGCTGTTCGGCGTCCACTATGCCGTCTATTTTGGCGTGGCCTGCTTTGTGGCTTACTTTTTCAGTGGCCCGACGGGTATTTATTCAGCCCAGAGGGTAGGGGTGCCAAAGCGCAACACTGCCAATTAGCGGAGACGCTGTTCTCCATTGCCGTTTTGCTTGAAGTAAGCGTCACGCATCTTGCGCAGTTCTTCCAGGCGGGCAGCGACATCCGTTTTATGCTGTGTCTGCTGTTGAGTCTGCGCTTTGACGAAGTGGTTGTTGTTTCCCAGCGAGCGCCAAGGCCCGGGAGGTACCTCATTCACATCCACGAAGCGCCAGTCGCACTTGCCGTTGCTGGCCATGCCCAGGTAATCACGAACCGCCGGGCTGACATCGATACCCGCCCCTTTGTTGCTGGTGTTTTTGGGCCTTGCATTGCCAAACACGTACTCATGATCATCGGTGACGAATGGCCCGCAGTCTTCCCACTGGGCGTAACAAACACGGTTGCCATAGCGGATGGCGATCCATGTTCCACGCAAGACCGTGCGTCCGGGTTTGCTGAAGCGTTCCTTGAACCAAGGGATGACACGCGATGCCTCTGGCTTATGCGCGGTGTAATCCAGGCAGTCGTTGTAAGGCAGGGCGATGTAGAAAGGATTTAGGCTGGGGATGAAATTGAGCGGGCAGAAGTTGTTGCCGCGCTTGAGCGGATCAGGATCATCAAACCCGCCAAAGTTTCTTTCCCACTCAGGGTCCCAAGAGCTTTTGTTATTGGGCGTCGGGTTGTTCTGTGTGGGTGTTTCCCCCACCCAAAAGACCGTCGCCATGATGTCCGTCTTCCAGGGATATTTTGAGTAACCAAGCCGCGGCATGGTTGGCGAATTCACTCTTGGCACAACAATCGCTGAAGGCGAGGCAACGGCGCTGCTGCTGGCACTGACCTTGGGTATGGACTGTGCGATAGCACTGCCTCCTGCTGAGATACATAACAGCAGAAAGACGAGTGAGCGTCGTGGGGGGGCGGCGTCCATACTTCTTTATTAATGATGGGAAACGAGAGTAACCGACACTTTTATCCGAAGGCAATCTCAAAAGAAGATGTTCACTTGAAACCCTTGATGTTTCTGCTCGGAGTGGCTTTGTAGTGGAAGCCCTTCTGCAATCCGATTAAAAGTAAGGCATGTCCCTCCAGTCGGCTTCCAACATCACATCAGCTCTGCCGACTTCGTTTCATGCCGTTGATTATGAATTTGCCCAGGATCTTCTGGATGGCGACAAGGCTGCCTGGACCCGGTTTGATCAAGAGCTGAAACCGGCGATGCTGTCGAAGCTGGCTGCTGCGGGCGCGACCAATGCTGATGCCCACGAGGTGGTCGGTATCGTGATGGAAAAACTTTGGGCCCAAAAGAAACTGGCTGCTTACACAGGCAGTGGTCCCTTGATCGGGTTTGTCCGCACCATGGCGGCCAATGCTTGGCTGGAATACCTGCGCAAGCATCGCCGCATGGTGCCTGCTACGAATTTTGCCCGCGAAGATAGCGATGCCGATCCGCTGGAAGAGCTGTCCAAAGAAGAACGCGCCGCCCCCCAGGAGTCCCCGCTGGCGGAACTGTTGCGCGATGCCTTGCTCCATGCCTTGTCGCAGACCGATGCCGAGGCACTGCTGGTGATGCGGCTTTCGCTGCTGCAGGATGTGAAACAGCGTGATCTCTGCACCCTCTGGGGCGGGTGTCATGAGGGCACGATCTCACGCAAGAAAAATGAAGCGATGGAGCAGATCCGAGATGCCACCCTGGCTTACCTTGCCAAGCGCGAGCCCTCCCTTCAAATCTCGTGGCAAGATCTTCTGGAGGCTTGTGGTGAAGGCGCTGAGGCGATTTTGGGACCGTCAGAATAAAGTTTTCTGTTTCTGCGCAAGTTTCCTCACGGTCGAGCATCCACCAGTAACCACTCCCTTCCATTATGAATGCCGAACACGATCATTCTATCCTCTCCAACTTCCTCCGCCGCATGGTCCCCGATGTGGAAGGCCATGATATGGGAGATCCGCCAGAGGATGTGGCACCGCGCCTGGATGCTTTTGCTGCGGGAAAAGCGGATGCCAAGGAGCGTGCCGCCCTGGCGCAGCTTCTCAAAGAGCACCCGGAATACCTCCGCTATTTGGGCAAGGCGATCCGCATGAAAGCGGCCTGATCAATGGGCCATCTCTCGCAGCATCTCCTTGGCACCTTCCACACTCAAATCAGGCCGGAGCGAGAGGAGCCGGGCGAGCCAGCCTGTCAGCCTCGGAGCTGCAAAGCTGCTGCCTGTGACCACTTTCCAGCCGCCATGCCAGGGCACATGGACCTGATAACCGTGGGCCAGGAACTCCACCATGCTGCCGTGCCGATGCGCCCAGGGCTGATCCGGCATGTTTGCCAAATTGACGGTGAGGACGGTGGGGAACCAGCCCGGCCATTCGCGGATGTTGACGTCTTCATTGCTACCGGCTGCGACGATGTGGGTGCGGTTCAGGTAGGCTTCATCTGTCCATTCCTTGTAGGGCATGACAAAGCGCGCCTCGCCAGGGCTGCCAAAGCTACAGTTAAGGATGTGATAACCGCGCTGGATGGCAACACGCGCAGCCTCCCAGATAATGGTGGTGCGACTGCGCAGATCACCATCCAGCACACGAAAGCTGCCGATCTCAGCCTCCGGTGCCAGGCTGCGAATGATCCAGGCAATGGCAGTCCCATGCCCCATGACGTCGCCACTGCCTTCGGTCATTTTGAGAAAGGAGCCATCGCGCTGAAAGGCCACATCATCATGCAGTGTCAGGCCACTGAGCGCAGGATGAGTCACATCCACGCCTGAATCCAGGATGGCGATCCGCACCCCTCTGCCGGTGCTGGTCTGAAGGTCTTGGACTGTCATGGTTATTCCTCCGTGCCCAGTGCCCAGGCCGTAAGACGGTGATCAATCAGGCGCCCGACTGCGGCTGCGCTGGTCTCCATGGCATGGAGGTCAGCAATGCTAAACGAAGGTGGGGGGGTATAGTCCGGTGGGAACTCGGCCCGCGACTCTGGCATGCGTGAAAGCCCGGGAAGATCGTGCAACCGGATGAGGCGCACGGCGGTGATGACGCCCCGGATTTCCCCTGCGAATTTGAATGGCACGGCCAGCATGGCCCAGGTCAATACACTGAGACTGCGATCCAGCTCACGGTTTTGCCGCTGATGAAAGCAGACCTCACTTTCACAGGCGGCCAATCCACCGGTGAAGACCATGCCGGTGATGCCCTGAGTGGCAGGGAGTCTGAAGCGGCCGACGAAGCGTGCGGCATCAGGCCCGTTATTCCAGGCAGGGACTAAAACCTGGGAATCATCCATGGCCAGCCACACACTGCCTTCATCTGCCTGAATCCCGGTGAGAGATTGATGAATGAGCCGTGTCGGCAATCCCTCAATCAGGCTGAGTGGTGATTCCCGCAGCGTGCGCAGTGCAAATTGCTCGCGCCTCGCCTGCAGTCTTTCTTCCAAAAGACTCAGGTCTGGGTCTGCAAAAGTGGAAAACGGTGCGGCCATGACATGGGATAGCATGAAGACACAGGTTTGAGAAGAGAACGCTTGCGGTGAGGGGGCAAAGTTTGGACTGTTCGGCTCTTCGTTACTTTCTCTATGAAGCGTTTTTTCTCCTTCGGTAAGCACACTTCTCCCTCCAAGGAGGCAGCTCCGTCGGTGTCAGAAGGGGTGGGCAGCTGGGCACCGATGCAAAACTATCCTTCCCCAGAGGAATTGACCGCGATGATGCCCCCCGAAGTGGACTACATCTTTGATGCGCTCATCGGTCAGGGGGGCATGGGGGCCGTCTATCGGGGGCGGCAGCTCAAGCTGGATCGGGCTGTCGCCATCAAGATCCTGCATCGCCAGCATGGCACGGATTATTCCTATGCAGAAAGGTTCCGCCGTGAAGCGCAGTCCCTGGCGCAGATGAATCACCCCAACATAGTCAGCGTGTATGACTTTGGGGTGGTGGGTGATTATCTTTATTATGTGATGGAGCACATCGAGGGCACGGATTTGCACCACCTTCTGAGCACTCAACAGATTGTCGAAGCCCGTGCATTGGAGATCATCCCGGCGCTTTGTGATGCGCTGACCTATGCCCATTCCAAAGGTCTGGTCCATCGGGATATCAAGCCGGCGAACGTTCTTATCTCCTCCGATGGACGGGTCAAGCTGGCCGATTTTGGTCTGGCAAAGCGCCTGGACAAATCCAGCACCATTTTAACCCTGAGCAACATGGCCATGGGCACGCCTGATTATGCCGCGCCGGAGCAGTATGATACCCGGGCAGTCATCGATCACCGGGCGGACATTTATGCCTTGGGAGTGGTTTTTTACCAAATGCTCACGGGCACGGTGCCACGCGGGGCCTGGCAGCCGCCCTCAGTCCTGGCCGGGACGGACCCGCGTCTGGACACCGTCATTGTGCGCGCTCTTTTGCCGGACCGTAATCAGCGCTATGCCTCAGCGGCGGAGTTTAAACAGGCTCTGATCTCCAGCATCACCATGCCACTGCCGCCGAAACAGGTGCCTGTTAACGCCTCTCCCATCACAAAACCGTTCCAAGGCCGTGTGTTGGTGCTGGAGGACGATCTGCTTTTGCGGCAATTGATCGTAAGAAACCTCAAGAACGAAGGCTTTGAAATCGTCGAAACGGGGGATGGAGTGGACACCGTGCGTCGCTACAGCGAAGCCCTCCTGGCGGGGCAGTCTTTCGATCTGGTGCTGATCGATCTGACCATTCCGATGGGCATGGGCGGGGCTGAAGCCATGGAAATGTTGCGTCAACTGGACCCGCAGGTGAACGCCATTGTCTCCAGCGGTAACCGCAGTGATCCCACCATGCTGGACCCAGGAGAATTCGGTTTCACCGGCGTGCTGCCAAAACCTTATGACAGCGCGGACCTCATCCGGGTGGTGCATCAGGTACTGCAACGGAGACGGCAGCTTCAGATCCCCTGACGGCATGGGGTTTAAAATGAAGCACCGCCCGCCGGAGTGACCAGCGTGCGGTGCGACGTGGGTGGCTTGACCACCAGATTAAGTCTTAGTGCTTGTGACCGGAATCACAGCAGGCGCTTTTTTCCTTCGAGCAGCAGGCCGCAGCGGCTTTGCCACTGGGTGCACTGCAGGAGGAACAATCCGATTTTTTGCTGGCGCAGGAAGCGAGCAGCAAGGAAGCGGAGGCAAGGCCAATGGAAAGAAGACGGATCATAGAAAGTGTGTCGGTTGGGTAACAGGTAGTCTATGAGACGACCTCGTTGCCATTCAAATTACTTGCTCATCATCACCGGAGCCGGTGGTGGCGGAGGGGGAGCCTTGGATGCGCAGGAGACAAGGCCACCGGCGATAACCGAAGCTGCGAGAGCGAGGAGGGCGTATTTCATAGTGTGTTTAACGTGTTTGTTTGAATGCTTCAGCATCCACAGAGTGAGACTGAGCGTCGCGAGGCTAACGATAATTCCAATATTTGCAATCAACCAAATGGCAATGTTCAGTCACAGCATTTCGCAAGACTGAGAGGACCTGGCTTATGACAATAGATCCTTCACCACATGTCCATGCACATCGGTAAGTCGGTAGTTTCGCCCCTGAAAGCGATAGGTAAAGCGTTCGTGATCAAAGCCGAGCAGGTGCATGACCGTGGCCTGGAAGTCATGAACGTGGACCTTTTTTTCCGCGATGCTGAAACCTAGCTCATCCGTGCTGCCATAGTCGAAACCTGCCTTCACGCCCCCACCCGCCATGAACAGGGTGAAACAGTCTGGATAGTGGTCCCGGCCCAGCACTTTGCTGGCCGCCGTGCGCCCTTCGCGGAAAGGCGTGCGGCCAAACTCGCCACCCCAGATGATGAGCGTGTCCTCCAGAAGGCCCCGCTGTTTCAAATCCTTGATCAAGGCGGCCACAGGCTTGTCCGTTTCCGACATCTTTTTCGTTAGGCCGTCGGTGATGCCGGACGCCTCGGACGTGCCGTGAAAGTCCCAGCCCCAGTCAAAAAGCTGCACAAACCGCACGCCCTTTTCCACCAGCCGACGGGCCAGCAGGCAGTTGTTGGCAAAACTGGCCTCCCCTGGCTTCGCACCATAATCCTCGATGACCTTGGGCGGCTCCTTGGAGATGTCCATGACCTCCGGCACGCTCATCTGCATGCGGTAGGCCAGCTCGTATTGGGCGATGCGGGTGAGGGTTTCTGGATGGCCGAGTTCGGCCACCTGCTGCTCATTAAGCTCGCGCAGCGCATCCAGGGTGCGTCGGCGCATCGTCCGGTCCATGCCCGCCGGATCAGAGACATAAAGCACAGGGTCACCTTTGCTGCGGCACTGCACCCCTTGATAGACAGAGGGGATGAACCCGCTGCCCCAAAGGCCCTGCCCGCCGCTGGGCTGGGTGCCGCTGGAGATCAGGGTGACAAAACCCGGCAGATCCTGGTTCTCCGTGCCCAGTCCATAGGTGGCCCAGGAACCCAGGGAGGGCCGCCCCTGGCGCGTATGACCGGTGAAGAGCAGCAGCTCGGCAGGTGCGTGATTGAACTGGTCCGTATGCATGGACCGCACCATCGTGATCTCATCCGCAATGGTGTGGAAGTTTGGGCAGGCGTCGCTCATCCACATGCCGGCCTTTCCATACTGCTTGAAGCTGCGCGGCGTGCCCATCAGCTTTGGCACACCCGTGGTGAAGGCAAAGGTGCGCCCCTTTAAAATGGAGTCCGGGCAGTCCTGCCCATCATGCTTCACCAGCTCCGGTTTGTAATCGAACAGATCCAGGTGCGGCGGCGCCCCGGACATGTGCAAATAAATCACCCGCTTCGCCTTGGCCGCATGGGGCGTCACGCGCGGTGCCATGGGATTCTCCACGACAGGCGTGGCCCTGCCGTTTCCCTGCAAAGCCTGAAGGGCGATGGCCCCGAGACTGAACTGCCCTGCGCCGTTCAAGAAGGTGCGGCGTGTGGTGAACTGAAGGCTGTCGTGGAGGACGGGGTTCATGATGTGGACATGATTAGAACGGAAGAACCGGCCCATCCTTGCCATTGCAAGCACCGTAAGCCGTGGTTTAATTGGTTTATGTTAGCTACGGTTCAGATGCCCGCCTTGCCGCTCGCGCGAATCACCACGGCGAAGTATCATGCCTTGATCCGCTCGGGAGCTTTCACCGAAGAAGACAGGCTGGAATTGATCGACGGATATCTCGTTCAAAAAATGTCTATTGGCTCCCTTCATGCAGGTGTTGTCAAAGCGCTGAATTTCCTGCTCAGCCGCCGGATCGGAGACCGTGCGATTGTGGCTGTGCAGGACCCGATCAGCATCAATGAATACTCCGAACCGGAACCCGATGTCGTCATTGCCAAATTCCGTGAGGACTTCTATAAAAACGCCCATCCTGAACCCGCTGATGTGCTGCTGGTGATCGAAGTGGCGGACACCAGCCTGACCTATGATCGCACCGCCAAGATCCCTCTTTATGCGGCTGCGGGTATTGCCGAATCCTGGCTCATTGATCTCAGCTCACATCAGGTCACGGTGTTTAGCCGGCCCGATGGGGCGGCCTATCTGCAATCGCAGGTTTACGGTGTTGGAGACAGTCTTCAGGTGCCTGGTTTTTCAGATGTTCAGGTAACGGTGGCTGAACTGGGACTTTAAAGCGGAGGCAGATTACCTCCGCATCACAAATTCATCCAGGTTCATAACCACATTGGCGACGGTCGTCCAAGCGGCGAGTTGAGTGATGTCGGCGTCTTTGGGGGCGGGGCCGAGGGGATCGGTGGCCATTTTCAGGGCCTGGGCCGGGTCGCTGCGATAGGCGGCTAAAGCTTCATCATGAAGCCCTTCCAAGGTGCTGCGTTCCTTGGGTGTGGGTTCGCGGGAGACACAGAGTTTGAACATGAGGCTGATCGGGTCGTCGGTGTTGACCACACGACGGGCCAGGGCCTGGTTCGCCTCGATGAAAACAGGATCGTTCAGGGTGACGAAGGCTTGCAGAGGGGTGTTGGTGCGTCCGCGACGAACGGTACACACTTCGCGGTTAGGCGCATCGAAGGTGCTGAAGCTGGGGTAGGGGCTGTTGCGGCGCATCTCGGTGTAAAGACTGCGGCGGTGCCTGTCCTCCCCTTCGCTGACGGTCCAGTCATTGCTGCGGCCAAAGGCGGTCGTGAGGCCCATGTTCGGGGCCATGGGCCGGACGGAGGGGCCGCCCATTTTGGCACTGAGCAGACCGCTCACTGCCAGGGCCTGATCCCGAAGCAGCTCCCCCGTGGAGCGAAAACGCGGACCGCGTGCGAGCAGGCGGTTGTCGGGATCACGCTCGTTCAGCTCAGGCGTACTGCGCGAATCCTGTCGATAGGCCTGCGTGGTCACCATGAGCTTGATGAGGTGCTTCACATTCCAGCCGCTCTCGATGAACTCCGCCGCCAGCCAGTCCAGCAGTTCCGGGTGAAAAGGCAGCTCTCCCTGGCTGCCAAATTCCTCGCTGGTGCGGACGATGCCGATGCCGAACAAACTTTCCCACAAGCGATTGACGGTGACGCGGGCGGTGAGGGGGTTGTCACGGCTGACCAGCCAGCGGGCCAGCGTCAGACGGTTGCGCGGCGCATCGGCTGGCAGGGGAGGAAAAGCGGCAGGGGTGCCTTCGTTGACTTCCTCTCCCAGGGCCTGCCAGTTCCCGCGTAACTGAATGTGTGTTTTCCGTCGCTCTTTTTCCGGCAGGTCCAGCATCACCGGCACGGTCACGGGTTTGGTGCGTGCCAGTTCCTTGTTCAAGGTGATCATGCGTTTTTGTTCAGCATTGGTTTCAGCCGCTACAAACCTGACATAATGATAACGCAGGGTCTTTTGCTGCTCGGCGCTTCGTTTTTCAGGAGCGATGGCCAGGGCTTCAGCGACCTTCTTGTCTTTGATCACCGGCTTCGTGGCCAGCCAGCCTTCGTAGCCTTTCAGCCACTCAGGCGGGGGCGCGGCAAACTGCGATTCCAGCTTCGCCTGCTCCTGTTTCCACTGCACACGTTGTTGACGCAATTCATCCGTCAGGAGTTCATGAAAGGGGGCCTCGTCTTTCTTGTCGGCATCGGCGCTTTGGTTCAGAAAGGCATAAGCCTGGAAATACTCACGATGGGTCAGCGGATCATACTTGTGCGTGTGACATTGCGCACAGGCCATGGTGGTTCCCATCCAGACAGCGAAGGTGGTATTCACCCGATCCACCACGGCGGCGATGCGAAATTCTTCATCACTCGTGCCGCCTTCATTCTGCGTCATCGTGTTGCGATGAAAAGCAGTGGCGACGAGCTGGTCATCGGTTGGATCTGGCAGAAGATCACCTGCCATCTGCTCGATGGTGAATTGATCAAAAGGCATGTTGGCATTAAGCGTACTCACCACCCAGTCGCGATAGGCCCAGATCTCGCGTGGTTGATCGCTGGGGTAACCGGAGCTGTCGGCATAACGGGCCAGGTCCAGCCACATGCGCGCCCAGTGTTCACCAAAGGCCGGCTTGGCCAGGAAGTGGTTCACCATTTTTTCATAAGCCGCGTCTGTCATGGAACCCCCGGAAGCCGGAGGAGTGAAGAGCCGGAGTTCATCCAACGAGGGAGGCAGGCCAGTGAGGTCCAGGGCGACACGACGAATCAGCGTGGCGGTATCCGCCTCCGACCCATAGGACAACTTTTCGGTCTTCAGACGGTCCAGAAGAAAAGCATCCACCGGATTTGGCTTGCCTGAACGGGTGTCGGCAACCGCAGCCGGGTTGTTGGGCAAGGAAGGCCTAACTACTTTTTCGTAACTCCAATGCTTCCCCCACTTCGCTCCTTCCTGAATCCACTGTTTAAGCAGCGCCACCTGTTCAGGCGTGATGATTTTGTGTTGCTTGGGTGGCGGCATCACCTCATCGGCATCCTTTGAGACGATGCGCTGGATCAGGGCGCTTTTGTCAGGATCACCCGGCACAACGGCGATGACGCCATCATTGTCGCTCTTCGCGGCGGTTTCATCATCCAGGCGCAGGCCTGCCTCGCGCTTGGCTTCGTCGGGGCCATGACAGAAGAAGCAGTTCTCCGAAAGGATGGGGCGGATCTGCTTGGAGAAATCCACAGCCATCAGTTCTCCGCTGACGAGGGACAGGGAAAGGACAAACGGAATGGAGAACCGGGGCATGGGGTGTGACTATTTACGCCTGGGAAACCCTGATCTTCCCGGCGGTGCGAGGATACTCCATCAGCAAAGCAGAGTCTTCCGGCATGAATGGAAAGCCAGGCCGCCTCGACATCGTTCTCAGCGGCGTGAAGCGTCTGTTGATCATCCTGTCGTTGCTGGGTTCCCCGGCCTGGGCGGTGGACTTCTCCCAAGAAGTGCTACCGGTGCTGCAACGTGCCTGTTTTGAATGTCATGGCAGCGAGGTGGCCAAAGCAGGGCTTCGTCTGCATGAGAAAATGGGCGCGCTCGAAGGCAGCGATCATCAGGCCGTGATCATTCCAGGGAAACCGGAGGAGAGTGAATTGCTGCGCCGTGTCTCCCTGCCTCGCAATGACAAAGAGGCCATGCCCAGACGTGGCAATCCGCTCAAGCAGACGGAGATCGCGATCCTGCGTGAATGGATCGCCGTCGGGGCCGTGTGGCCTGAGACCGTGACTGCGGCGAAACACTGGGCGTATGTGGCCCCGGTTAAGCCCGTAGTGCCGAGTGTTGCCGGGAAGCCCCATCCGATTGATGCCTTCATCGCGGAAAAACTCCAGCAAGCAGGATTGCAACCCTCGCCTGAGGCGGCGGCACACACCCTGGTGCGTCGCGTGTTTTTTGACCTCACCGGTCTGCCGCCCACGCAGAAAGATCTGGAGCGTTTCCTCCTGGACTTGAGCGCGGCTCCGATGTCCCCGAGCACTTATGAGAAGCTGGTGGATCACCTTCTGGCCTCCCCTGAGTTCGGCGTCAAATGGGCGCGGCATTGGCTGGATCTGGCCCGCTACGCAGATTCCCACGGCTTTCAGCGTGATGACCTGCGCGAGATCTGGGGCTACAAGGACTGGGTGGTGGATGCCTTGAACCAGGACATGCCCTTCGATCAATTTACCATCGAGCAGGTGGCGGGTGACCTGCTGCCCACACCGACCCCTTCACAAATCGTCGCCACGGGGTTTCACCGCTGCACGCCGACGAATGTGGAGGCAGGCACCGAGCCGGAGGAAAGCCGCATCAACCAGGTCATTGACCGCGTCAATACCACGGGCGCGGTCTGGCTGGGCAGCACGCTGGAATGCGCGCAATGCCATAACCACAAATATGACCCCTTCAGCCAGAAGGATTATTACCAGCTTCTCGCTTACTTCAACAACACCGAAAAAGAAGCCGAGCGAAGCAACCCCAAAACACCGGGGTCCATCCGTTTTGACGGTGTGGCTTTTTCCATGATGGACCCGCAGAAGGAGAAAGCCCGGGCGGCATTGGCAGAAAAGCTCAAAGGCCTCCAGGCAAAGATCGCCACGCTGGACTCCAAACCTGTGAAGGCGGGCCAACCAGCCGCCAAGATGACGGCTCTCAAGCCAGTCGAAGTCGAAGCAGCCTCGGGTACGGAAAACGATGTGCAGGCGGATCAGAGTGTGCTGTTCATCGGCACGGTGCCGGATGTGGACACTTACACCGTGACCTATGATGTCGCTCCTGGCTTGGTGACCGGCCTCATGCTGGAAGCCTTGACCGATCCGACCCTGCCCAGCCAGGGACCGGGACGCGGTGACGGCGGGCGGCCTAACTTTGTGTTGCAGCAGATGGAAATCTCCGGGGTCAATGCGGACGGAACTGCCCAGCCCCTGGAGTTCAGCCAAGCCTACGCCAGCTTTTCCCAGAAACGTTTCGATGTGGAGGGCCTGATCGATCAAGATTCTGAGACAGGCTGGGCGATCAATCCGCAGTTCTCCAAACCCCATTGGGCGGCCTTCGCCCTCGCACAGCCGTTGGCCTTCACTCCTGGCATGAAACTCCGACTGCGGCTGGTGCAGGAATACGGAGGCGGGCGGGTCATCGGGCGGCTGCGTTTTTCCGCCATCTCGGGCGAGGTGAAATCCAGCCTGCCGGAGGTGGATGAAGCGGTGGCCGGCAAGGCCGCGAAGAAGAGCCCTGCCATGATCGCCATGGAGCGTGAGATGAAGGCCGTCCAAAAGGAGATGGAAGCCCTGGAACCTGCGACCACGGAGGTGATGAAGGAATTGCCCGCGCCACGCATGACCGCCGTCTTCAAACGCGGCGTGTACACGGACCCGGCAGATCCGGTGACGGCTGCGACTCCGGCCATTTTTGATACGACCGCCCAAGGGCCGCCCAATCGTCTCACCCTGGCCAAGTGGCTGGTCAGCCGCGACAATCCGCTGACGGCCCGTGTGGCGGTGAATCGCTTGTGGGCGGAGGTCTTTGGCCAGGGCATCGTCAGCACCGTGGAGGACTTTGGCATTAAAGGCGCACCGCCCTCGCATCCCGAGTTGCTGGACTGGCTAGCCGTGGAGTTCATGGACCAGGGCTGGAGCATGAAAAAGATCCTCAAACAAATCGTGATGTCGCGGACCTACCGGCAGAGTTCTTTCCTGCCTGCGGGCAGCAAGGGATTGGAAGTGGATGCCGCCAATGCGCTGCTCTGGCGTGGGCCACGTTTCCGGCTGGACGCCGAGGCGATCCGGGACAATGCCCTGGCCATCTCCGGCCTGCTCAGCCTGCAAAAGGGCGGCGCACCGATCCGTCCACCGCAGCCGGACGGTCTGTGGGCCAAGGTAGGCGGTCAGCAATACAAATACGAGGTGAGTTCGGGCGAGATGCAGTATCGGCGCGGTCTCTACGTGGTGCTGAAGCGTGGTGCCCCGTATCCGAGCTTCATGAACTTCGATGCCAGTGCGCGCATGGCCTGCGTCGTCAAACGAGGCCGCAGTAACACCCCCTTGCAGGCCCTGACCTTGCTGAATGACCCTGTTTATGTGGAGGCCACACGCGCCTTTGCGAAGCGCCTCATCCCTGAGCCGGACGCCGAGTCACGCATTCGGTTAGGCTTTAAGCTGGCCCTGGCTCGTGAACCCTCGCCCAACGAGCTGACCGTGATGAAAGAGCTCTACGATGCCCGATACCCCCAGGGGGAAAACAAGGCGCTGGAGGCCGTGGCCAGCGCGCTGCTGAACCTGGATGAAACGATCACCAAAGGGTGATTAGCATCACTCCAAGCCGGGTGGTTTCTCAGAGACATTGCGCCCTGAGCCTACTGGCTTCGGTGGTGGCTTGGTGGGATCAAAGAATTCCCCACCGGCGATCATCGCATTGCCTTTTCCATCCAGGCTCATTTGTGGACGATTACCGTTTTCTTCACGGTAATAGGAACGTTTTTTCAGAGTGCCGTCCGGGGCAATGATGCAGTGCGCATAAATGTGAGGTTGGGCCAGAAAGAGCACTTGGAGATGATTTTCGCGGTCCAGGGTGATTTGTGGATCATGGGCCATGCTGACCGGTCCCAGGCGATAAGTCTGCATTCGCAGATTGGTCTTGTCATCAATGAGCCTGAAATAGAGAGAAGTACTTTCCAAGTCTGTGAAGAGGATCACCGAATAGCGCCGCGCGGAACCGGCCCCCTTGAAGCCCTCGGGCACTCCAAAGGATTGCTCCCACATCGGTTTGTTATCCGTGATGTTAAAGCGGACACGCGTGCTCTTGTAGTGTTGTCCGGTGGGGGCGTGCAAAACACGTGCGGTTAGGCCATAATTTCCAATCTGAGTTGGCGCGTAGGCATCCGTGACGACGATCCTTCTTTGAATGCTGCCGCCGGCAGGAATCTGCACCAAGTCAGCCCCTGAGACATCAATGGGTGAAAGGGGGCGACCGCTGTTGTCTGTCATCTCAAAGGAGAGCCAACTGGCCCGGCCAGGACCACCGAGCACTACATCGGCCCCCGATCGATTAGTGATCGCCACAGATGCAGGGATGGCCTCGAGAGCCATGAAGTTTGTCCGGGGTAAGGTCATGCTGACCTGAAACTGGGCCTGGGCAGTGACCGCGAGGGTCAGGAAAAGAAGGGGGGTAAAGAAGCGCATGACAGATTGAAAGCGGAAAACGGGCTGACAGAAAACTCTAAAATGCAGGGAACAGGATCAATCGGCTCTGAAGTCGATTATTTTTGCTTTCCAGGCGCAGTGTCGCTGGCAGTTCGGAAACCGCGCGCCAGGGTCGATTCCGATGCGGACTCTGCAAAGAAACGGGTGGTCAGCAGGTCATTGCTGCTCTTGAGGGCGAAGTGGCCGCCGCGCACGACAGGCACCCGTAGATCTGGGTAGTCAGGATGATCGGGCCATAGTTCGCCGGCTCGTTCACTCGCAGTCCATTCGGAAACATTCCCTGCCATGTCTTGAATGTCGTAAGAACTAACATCCTGAGTTTTGCGGTCAATGGGAGCCCAGAGATTGTAACCGTCTTTGTCGCCACCCTGGCCGTTGGCGTCATAATCATCTCCGAGGTTGGCAATCGTTTTGTCCTGCTTGTTCCCCCATGGAAAAAGAAGACCCTTATCCCCACGCGCTGCCTTTTCCCACTCTTCTTCGGTAGGCAGGCGCTGCCCTCTCCACTTGGCGTAGGCGTATGCATCCCACCAATCCACCTGGGTCACAGGTGTGTTGAGACTCATGGGCTGGCCATTGAAGGTGGCACCTGCCTTGGCTGCGGCGTAAGTATCCGCCCACTTGGGTGGCGTGTGGCCTGTTTTCGTTTTGGGTTGATCGGGATGATCGAATGAGGGGTTGGGCTTTTCCTTCAGCGCAGCCAGAAAATCGCCATATTGACCGATGCTGACCTCGTGTTTGCTGATCCAAAAGGTAGGTAGAGTCCGCATCTCCTTTTTTTGGTAAATGAAGGAACCCGCCGGGATGATCACCATCTCTTGTTTCAGTGAGGCTTTGGTCGTCGGTGTGGCAATGCCGACGAGGTTCCCCAGTCCAAACACTGCCAACAGCGCCGCTGCAGCTACGGCCCAGGCCCACCAGGGAGTGGAGCCCTTGCCGCCGGGCGCGCTTTCCTCGGCTTCGATCCGGCGCATGATGCTCCGCTCACGCATGGCATCGCGCACATCATCCAGAGCGTCCAATAGAGTGGACCAGTCATGTCCAGCCTCCGCCAAGGTGGCGAGCAGACCGCGTGCCTTACCCTCTGTGGCCAGAGGATGAATGAGCTCCAAAAGAGCGGCAACCTCTTCCGTAGCCACACGCGGGCGGCTCCCGGCAGGGCGAAAGATATTCACGATGCTGGCCTGATTCTCGGCATCCAGGTAAATGTCCCGCGCATAAAGCGGACGATGATGGTGACCACGCTCAACGGCATATTGCATCGCCTCGGCCACACCAAAGAGCAGCTCGGCAATCTTTCGTTCCGTTAAATGCTCTCCTGCTGCTTGGAGTTCCTCAAGATTCCGTCCACGCGGCAGTTCGCGGGTATAAAAAATAAGCCCATTCACCGATCCCGCCTCATACAGCGGCGCGATGCGCGGATGTGAAATGGATGCCTTCAGCCGTTCACGTTCCTTAAAGCTTTTGATCGCCTCTGGCTGATTGAGCAAGTCGGGCCTTAACAAGACCATGGCCACCGGGCGCTGCACGGTGACCTGGATGGCGCGATAAGTTTCAGACTCTGTTTCCTGCGTCAGACGGTCCAGCACCTGATAGTTTCCCACCATGGTGCCTGGGGCCAGAAAGGGAGGCATCTCCACGCAATTGGGCGGCGGTGGGCTGGTGAGGGCGGTCTGAGCCTTGGAGATCAGTTTCTCCTCGGTATAGGGACCGTCCTGTAGCACAGGCCACCCTGCGATCTGGGATTCAAAACCGGTCAAGTCATAGCGAGTGGTAAAAAGCACACGCGCCTGGGGGAAGCGCGCCAACACGGCATCCCGCAGATTGAAACCCGTGTCACCGCTGGCGGACGGGATAGCCTCTGTGATGAGCAAGTCCACGGAACTCGCACGTGTTAGCCAGGTGCGGGCTTCGGTGACGCTGGAAACACTGTGGACCGTCCAGTCAGGTTGTCGTCGGAGGGCTTCGGTTCGGGGGCCGCTGGTCGCGGCATTGGCATCGAGGAAAAGAATCGTCATCGTATCGGGGGGCAGGTGCCGTCAGTTGGTCACCGGGGGGAGCAGCGGGTTTACGCCACCCGGCATTGCTTGGGGCGTGCGTGAACCAAAGTCCAGGAGGTCGCGCGGTTCAGCGGCCACATCCTGGAGTTTGTGCTGGTAGTAGAGTCGCACCACATAGCCGTGATAAGAACGGCGGCCGTGGGCGGCGATTTCTCCCGGGGTGAGGGACGGCAGGAAATAGGTCACATCAAGGGGTTCTTCACCAATGCCGCTCCAATCCACCGGCGCGGCAGCCCAGGAAGAAACGGGTTCATCGGCGATGGTTTGGGCGATCTTCTCGCCATTCACCCGGTCAAAAAAATACACGTCAATGTCCACCTGACTTGGGTCCACGGTGGCATTGCCCTGACGTAGGATGGGGATGCGCAAGACTACCTTTTCACCATTGACTGCGGCTGAATCGGGCATGGCCCGGCAGGCACCTAGAGAAAGCATTTTAACACTCTCTCCACCTGTCAGGGTTGAAAAAGCCGAGCCGGTAGAGCCGGCCGCACGCGCCGGGGCATTCAGTCGCCGCTGCGCCAAGTCACGGAAACCGGCCGCACGCGCCGGGTCCATGCCCTCCAACTGCCGCCAAAGTGCGGAGGCTTTTTCAGAAAGTCCCATGGTTTCATAGCACTGAGCGGTCTCCGCCAGCACTTCAGGACGGGCGGGATACTGTAGATCAGCGCGTTTCAGCACTTCCAGGGCACCTTGCATGTCTCCCAGACCTCGCACTTGTTTGGCCAACTCGATCATTTCTTCCAGTGACATATTTGTCCCTGAATCAGTCGGCACCGTCGCAGGTTTACCAGGGACCATGGCTGGAACAGGTGCTGGAATGGAGGGTGGTGCCTTGGCGATCATCGGGGCCTTCGGAGTTGAGGCCATTGGAATCGGCGGCGGAGCCGTTTGCCCTGAGATGCGAGCAGGCGCACGTGAGGGAGCGGTGACTGTAGGCGCTGAAAAAGACCCGATTGGGGGTGGGGCTAGGCTTGGGACCGAAGAAGCTGCCGGGGCAGGGGAGGGCGTTTCAGGTGCCAATTGCCCCACTGAGGGCGGGCTAAAGCTGATGGTCGGCAGGACTTGCGGGACACGGGACTCTAGAGTTTTTGCCCGCTGTGAAAGGGCGGGGACATTGTCTGCGGAGGCACGCCAAAGGGCCTTGGTTACCAGGATCACCTGCACGATGGCAAGCAGGCAGAGGACACCGAGGGCCACTGCATTCGCACGGCCCCGGTCAGCGTTGAGAATGGAAGAGGCTTGAGCCATGTCGATTGCCGCAGGAAATTCGTATGGTACGTTCCACACTCCGCAGTGTCAATGCTCCAGCCCCTTTCCACCGATGCTACCTCTGAAAAAGGAGGGTTGTGGACACGAATCGCCTCCAGTCTGGGTCCTCCCCGTGAAATAGCCTCCATTTTGGCCCAGGAAACCGGATTCATCTGGCTGGACAGTGCCGTCACGGCACCAGGTGCCACCTCCCTCCTGACCGCCTGGCCAGAAACGATCTTGCAAGGGCATATGGATCGTGATTGGCCGAAGGTGGAAGCCGCCCTGCAAGAGGGAATCACCGCCGAGAGACCCGGGGGGCTGTTCGGTTGGGTGGGGTATGACGGGCAGTTTGTTCTCGGGATTTATCCGCATGCGCTTCTTTATGACCACGACCGGGGGGAATGGTTCGATTGTGGTCATTTTTGGGAAAAAACCCAGGCGGCTGGCGCAACTAAGACTGGGATTCATGGTGCCAAGCCGAGGGATCGGGTCGAGGGGCTAGCCCAACTATCCTTCACCGCCTTGGTCACACGGGAAGATTTTCTCGCCCAGGTGCAGCGTGCCCAGGACTACATCCGCGCCGGAGACATCTACCAGGTGAACCTTTCTCATCCTTGGCGCGCCGAATGGTCGGTCGATACCGCTTTTTTTCCTCTGTATCAGCGCCTCCGCCAAGTCTCCCCCGCCCCTCACGCGGCCTGTATCAGCTTGGCTGGAACGACGATCTTATCTGCCTCGCCCGAGCTTTTTCTCAAACTGTCCGGTCGAACCATCGTCACCCACCCCATCAAGGGCACACGCCCGCGCTTTCCCAATGACCCCCTGCGCGATGCCCAGGCCGCCCGTGAACTGCTGGCCTGTGACAAGGAACGTGCCGAACTGCTGATGATCACCGACCTGGAGCGCAATGATCTGGGGCAGGTCTGCGAATACGGCAGCGTGCAGGTGCCGGATCTCTGGCGGGTGGAAAGCTTCGCCCAGGTCTATCACCTCGTCTCCACCGTCACCGGCAGGCTGCGTCCCGAAATCAGCCACGCCGCCGCCTTCCAGGCCTGCTTCCCCGGCGGCAGCATCACCGGAGCTCCAAAGAAACGCGCCACCGAGATCATCGCCGAACTCGAACCCCACCTGCGGGGACTCTACACCGGTGCCATCGGCTGCTTCGGTTTCGATGGTGAAAGCCGTTGGAACATCGCCATCCGCACGGCGGTACAAAAGGGCTCCGAGATCACCTTCCACGCGGGTTCCGGCATCGTTGCAGACAGCATCCCCGCGAAGGAATGGGAGGAAACGCTGCACAAAGCCTCCGGTATTCTGGCCGCTTTTTCAGAGCCTAACAAAAAGTAATTTTCTTCCTATAAAGCAAAAAAAAGCGTTATAGCAAGAAAATCACTTCAGCATTTCTTCGGCTTTTACGATCCTGAAGAAGTATCCGGCGGTTTACAGGTCACGTGTTACAGGGCCGTCCACCACCAGTATGGGCTGCACTGTGCGGCGTGGGTACTCCTTGCGCAGAACCTCGGCCTTTCTCCCCACCTCAGCGATGATGGCTTTCCCCACGGGGGCAGGCCAATCTGCTTCAAGCGTGTGCGCATGAAGGCATGGTGGCCTGCCCCCCGAAAGTTGACCCAGGAGTTATGAGAGTCTGAAGTGTGCGCAAGCACATCACAGAGATCATGAAACGTAAAAGACACAGCCCGGAAGAAATCATCAAGAAGCTGCGGGAGGCCGCAGGCCTCATTGCAGGCGGCAAAGTTGTTGAAGAGGCCGCCCGCCAGATCGGCGTCAGCGTGCCGACTTACCACCGCTGGAAAGAGCAGCATGGAGGGGCGGAGAAAAGCACGGTCAAACGGCTCAAGGAGCTGGAAAAGGAGAACCTGAGGCTC